>Ga0207664_10000125_pt1 | contig 66876 bp, 72 predicted proteins | sample LARL83metaG_FD_184349 | JGI IMG/M metagenome (GOLD analysis project Ga0207664, IMG submission 184349) | Corn, switchgrass and miscanthus rhizosphere microbial communities from Kellogg Biological Station, Michigan, USA - LAR L8-3 metaG... | ecosystem: Host-associated > Plants > Roots >...
AACCGCGCGGTCGCGGTGTCGATGGCGTACGGCCCCCAGGCCGGCCTCGACCTGCTGGACCAGGTCGCCGCCGAGCCCTCGTTGCGCAGCTATCATCTGCTGCCCAGCGTCCGCGGCGACCTGCTGATGAAGCTGGGGCGCGCGGACGAGGCCCGGGCCGAATTCGAGCGCGCGGCCATCATGACCCGCAACGCGCCCGAGCGGGAGCTTTCTGCGCGGCGGGCCCGGATGGCCGCGGCCCAGGCCACCCGGGAGGGCCCGCCGTGATCGGGCGCGGGCGGATGGTCCCGACGACGCCGGCCACGGGCTTCTTCGCGCTCGTGGACCCGGCACTCCCATGGAGCCAGGCATGACGCGAACCCTGCTCTGGCGCGGCCTCGACGCGCCCCGGATGGAGATCGTGTATGCCGAGAGCCTTGATCGCGCGCACGGGACGCAGATCGGCGTGGCGTACGAGCTGCGCTGGCGGCTCGATGGCCCGGTCCTCGACCTCCGGCTGGCCGACGGCCCCGTGGTCCGTGTCGAGCTCGGCGACGCGGACTTCTTCGACCTGGGTCACTCGGCCTTCTTCAATTCGCTGCCGGTCGCGCGGGACCGGCTGCTCGAACCGGGTCCGGCCCGGGAGTACACGATGCGGTTCGTCCGCGTTCCCGAGCTGACCGCAGAGCCCGTGTGGCAGCGTTACGAGCCGCTGGGGAACCGGATGGTACGGTACCGCTCGGCCGGCTTCGAGGCCGATATCAGTTTTGACGCCGACGGCTTCGTGACCCTCTATCAGGACTATCTCGAACGGGTGGGGTGAGGGATGCTGATCAAGGGCTGCCTGAACGGCGGCACCACCCGTCAGCAGCACCCGTCGGTGCCGCGCACGCCCGACGAGCTCGCGGCGGACGCGCAAGACGCGGTGCGCGCCGGCGCGGGGGCCATCCACGTGCATCCGCGCGATGCCTCCGGCAGCGAGACGCTGGAGCCGGACCCGGTCCTGGCGGCCGTCCGGGCCATCAGGTCCGCGGTACCGGGGGTCCCGGTGGGCGTGACGACCGGGATCTGGGCGGTGGGCGGCGACCCGGCGCGCAGGCTGCAGCTCGTATCCGGCTGGACCGGCGGCGACCGCCCCGACTTCGCCTCGGTCAACCTGTCCGAGCCGGGCGCCGATCCCCTGGCCGAGGTCCTGGCCGGGCTCGGGATCGCGGTCGAGGCCGGGGTCTGGACGGCCGAAGACGCCGAGCGGCTGGCTGCGAGCGCGTTCGGGCGCGACGTGATCCGGATCCTGATCGAGCCGCGGGACGACTCGCCCGAGTCCGCGGTGGCCACCGCTGCGCAGGCGGAAGGGACCCTGGCCCGGCACGGCCTGCAGGCACCGCGGGTTCATCACGGGTACGGGATCGCGACCTGGCAGGTCATCCGGGCCGCCCTGCTGACGGGCCGGGACATCCGGGTCGGGCTCGAGGACACGGTCGTGCTGCCGGACGGCGCCACCGCGACGGGCAACGGCGAGCTGGTCGCCGCCGCCGCCCGCCTTGCCACCGAGGCCGGGCACCGGTTCTAGAGCCAGCCAGGGGTTCCCGGGCAGGCTCTGCACGCCGGGGTCCTGACCGGCGAACGCCGGCCTGTCGCGGCACGCTGGCCCCTGGCCGTTCGGAGGACTCGACGGCTAAGAGTGCCCGGCGAAGCCAAACGTATGCCAGCTCCGGCCGCCGTCGGCGGTCCGGTAGACCACGCCGAGGTCAGAGAAGTTGACCGGGCCGTAGACGACCCAGCCGACCCGGCTGGTATCGAACACCAGGTCGTTCCACAAGGCGCCGCCGTCGTTGGGCTTGGGCAACGGCGTGGTCCACCGGGTGCCGCCGGTGTTGAGGTAGACGAAGCTGCCCCGGGAGGCGGACGAGGCGACGGCCAGGGTACCGCTGCGGGTGGCGGCGATCTCGCTGGTGATGCCCGGGATCGGGGTCTGGCCGGCACTCCGGTCGGTGCGGCCGGTGTCGGCGGACCTGAACACGGTCTTCTCCGCCGAGCCGAAGCCCGGGCCGATCACGCACACCAGGGCCACCCGGGTGGAGGTGACTGGTGCCACGTCCACCAGGCTCCCGTCGTGCCGCTTCGGGCACGGCACCGGGCGCTTGGCGAACGGGCCGCCGCCGACGCTCGCGTAAAACGCGTCCGGGGTCGGATAAGGCTGCGGGTCAACCAGGTACACGGTGCTGCCGCCGATGGCTACCGTGGCGCCGGTGTTGGGCGGCAGGCTGATCGGGACGCGCTGCCAGGCCGGCCGCTGGCGGCCCGTCCGCCAGACGCTCAGGTTGCGCTGGCAGGGCCTGCCGACCACGCAGGATGAGACGATCGCGTACGCGGCCTTGGCTGTGGCCGCAATATCCAGCACCTGCCGGCCGCTGCCCGGTATCGCCTCGGCCCGCCATGACCTGCCGCCGTCGGCCGTGCCGAGCAGCCCGGGACCGAACACCCAGCCGGCCTTCTGGGTCGCCATGCGGATCTCGGTGACCCCGCGCTCGCCTGAGTGCGCGATCGGTGCGCTGAGGCGTCCCAGCAGCGCCCAGTGCGTGCCGTCAGCCGTGCCGACGACCGCGGTGCACGTCGATGCCCGGCACGGCACCGTGCCCAGCACCCAGCCGCTGCGGGGCGTGGTCCAGGTGATCGACTGCGTCTTGAACGCAGCCGGGACCCGGGTGGCCTCCGACGCGGGGGTGGACCGGACCTGCGGGGCACCAGGCCGGACACGCGCGGCAGCCGCCTGACCCCCGACGGGAGCGCCGGCGGCGGCCAGCGCGGCTAAACCGATGATCGCGGCGACGATGCCCGGCCGCACGCGGGCGTACTCGCCTGCCTCTTTCCGCTGCATACCTCTTGGACGCCGGCAGGCGCCCCAGGGTTGGCGGCCCCGGCGGTTATCCGGCACCGGGGCCCGCCGGGCCGACGGTGGCGGCCTCGACGGAGAGGATGGGCGCGGCGATCCTGCGGACGCGTTCGGGATCAACGATCGTGTTGATCTCGGCGATCTTGCCGTCGGCGACGGCGAAGCTCATCACGGCGAACGGCCGTCCGCGCACAGTGACGACCATCCCGGGGGCCGCGTTGACCAGCACCGGGTAGACGCGCGTGGCCGGCAGGGCCGCGCCCAGGAATGCCTGCCGGGCGACGGCATCGGCGCCGCGGACCACCGCGGACGCCGCGAGGCGCCGGGGGTGACCGCGAGTCCGGCGTCGGCGCGAAGCTAGCGCTCGTGACCCTCGCGTAGCCACCCGATGTAGTCGGCGACCGCCCGGTCAGTGTCGTAACCGGGCTGGTAGCCGGTGTCTTCGCGCAGCCGGCTGATATCGAGGCGGATCCCCTGCCCGGAGCTGGCCGGGCTGCGGCCTTCGGGGAGCTCGGTGCACGCGCCGGGGACAACCCTGGCAATTGCCGCGGCGACGTCCCGGTTGGTCAGCACCGTCCCTGAGGCGATGTTGTAGGTCCGGTGCCTCAGTCGGGGCGCGAGCTGGAGCAGCGCGATCGCCCGGGCGCAGTCCTTGACGTAGCACATGTCGAACCCGTCGCCGGCCAAGGGCGGCGAGAGGAGAGCGGAAAAGTCCGGGGCGGTGCCGCGGGCGGCGGCGTGCACGAGCTGGGGCGCGGCGGTGAACGGTGACATCGGGTTGCCGCCCGGTCCCCAGGGCGAGATCCGGCAGCTGATGATGTCGATTCCGGTGGCGTCGGCCAGGTGGTCGGCCAGCAGCTCCCCGATCTTCTTGAAGGCCGGGATGACATGGCCCGCCGTCATCGGCAGCGGCACGTCCTCGGCTAGCGGGCCCGCCGCCTCGGCGCCGCCGTACACGCCGATTGTGGAGGCGACCCCCACCCGTGGCACCCTCCAGTCACTGGCCGCCTGCAGCATGTTGAGCAGGCTGCCGATCGCCGTCCTGGCGCCCGTGACGGGCTCGGCCGCGCCGGGCGGCCACGGCACCGAGCTCGCGAGGTGAACGATGCCGGTGATCGCGTGCCGGGTGCCGATCTCCCGCAGCGCCGCCAGGTCGGTGACGTCGGCCTGTTCGGTGAACACCCGCGAGCCGACCAGGCCAGCCAAGTCGTCCGGCAGAACGGGCTCGCGGCGCTGGACCAGCAGGCACGGTTCGCCGAGGTCGAGCAGGGCCCGTGTGGTGTGCGACCCGATGAACCCCAGACCGCCGGTCACCAGGATCATGTCGCCTCCCAGTTCACTAGCATGCTAATGATAGCTGGTCCTAGCGTATCACTAGCGTGCTAGCGACTATTCTCGGAGTATGGCCGACCTGCTTACTTTGTTCACCCAGGCCGCCAAGCTGCTGCGGGAAGCCGCCGACGAGGGGATGAGCCGACACGGCGTCCGGGTCGGCCAGCACATCGTGCTCAGCGTGCTGTGGGAGCAGGATGGGCTTACTCCGGGTGAGATCGCCCGCCGCCTGGGCACCACCACCCCCACCATCGTCAACACCGCCACCCGCATGGAAGAAGCCGGCCTCATCGTCCGCAGGCCCGATCCGGCCGACGCGCGCCTGGTACGCCTGTACCTGACCCACCGCGCCCGGGCGGTGCGCGAACCGGTCCGTGCCGCCCGCGCCGCGCTGGAGCAGCGCGCCACGGCCACCCTCACCGACGTTGAGCTGGACCAGCTCCGCTCCGCCCTCACGAAGATCATCGCTCAGCTCCAGGGCGGGTCGCTGTGACCTGACGGCGGCGGCCGCCGGCCTTGTCCGGCTCTTCCGGCCCGGTTAGCGTTTGCCGAGGTGCAGCGACAGGGCAGGGGGTTGGTTTGCGAACGTGGGGGCCGTCCGGAGCGGCCGGGGCGATCAGGCGGGCGCAGGCCGTATCTCGCGTTGCCCGGCAGGCCGGATGCGGCCCGGACGAGGCGGAGGAGCTGCTCGCGGGGCCGGTAAGCCGGCGCGCGTTCCTCGGCGCCGCCGGGGCCGGCGTCCTCGCGGCCACGGTCGGCGCGCCCCGGCGACCGGTACCAGCCCGCCGCGGCCGGGACTGCCCGCGCGTGGTCGTCGTCGGATCGGGAATCGCAGGGCTGGGCTGCGCTTATCGACTGTGGACGAGGTACGGCATCACGGCGAAGGTCTTCGAGTACAAGACGGCGAAACGGCCGCCGGCCTGCGGTTACGCGAAACCCGGGCACACATGGGGCACACTCTGCCGCCGTTTCGCTCAGCGGGCACCCCGGGCAGCGTCCGGCTGCGCGTCCGACCACGCGGTATCGACAGCGCGGCGGGTGGTGTCCTCGCGGTCGGGCATCATGTGCCCGTAGGTGGATAGCACCATCGCAGCGGTGTCGCCGAGCCGCTCGGCGACCGCGTGCACCGACTCGCCCGCCGCTAGCAAGACCGACGCATAATGGTGGCGCAGATCGTGGCTGGACGTCCCGGGGGGCAGCCCGGCCGCTGCCTCCGCCGCGTCACGGTATGCCCGCCAGGTAATGCGGCTGGACGCCCACGGCCTGCCGGTCACGGTGGTGAAGATCAGCCCGTCTGGCCCCGGGGGGAACTCGGCGATGTGCGCGGCGAGGGTCTCGGCGGCGACCGCGGGCAGCGGCACCACCCGCCGTGAGTTCGCCGTCTTCAGCGGCGCCCGGTGCCTGCCGGACGCATCGAGCTGCTCATCGACGTGCACCTCGCGGCGTAGGAAGTCCACGTCCTGCACCCGGACCGCCCGCAGCTCGGAGATCCGCAGCCCGAGCGCCGCTTGGGTGATGATCATCGCCCGGACGCGGGGCGCGGCTGCGTCCGCCCAGGCGCGCACCTGGGCGACGGTCAGCGGGACGAACTTCGCCTTATCCTGCCTCGGCAGCGACAGCCTCCGGTCCGGCAGCACCGGGTTGCGGGCGACCACCCCGTCAAGGACCGCGGCGGCGAACCCCACCGCAGCAGCCCGACGTGCCCGCGCAGCGTCGCCGGGCCGACCACGGCCGCGCGGCCGGTTATCCAGGCCTGCACCTCCGAAGGGCGGACCCTGACGATGGGACGATCGCCGAGCGGCGTCGCCTCCAGGTGGTGACGCAGGAAGTTATCGTGGCCGTGTCTCGTGTTGGACCGCAGCACCCGCGCCTGCGACCAGGCCCGCGCGTACTCGGCGACGGTCACCCGGTTCGACGTGTCCACGTGCGTCCCGCGGGCAAGATCAGCCTTCACCTTCGAGTCGTGCGCGACCGCGTCAGTGCGGCGGGCGAACGTCTTCTTCAGGTGACGGCCGCCGACCCGGTGACGCCACTCATACCGGCCGTCGCCCAGCTTCTTGATGCTCACAGATCCGTCGCCTCGTCCTTCTTGTAGCCCAGGATCGCCTGGAACTTGGCCTCGGGCAGCTCGGTGTAGAACTGGCGAACGTCGCCGACCAGCGCCGGCGACGGCATGATCGGGCCTGTGCCGACGAACCAGTCCGCCACATTGGCCCGTGACTCGGTGACGGTGGCCGTGACCGGGTAAGGCTCATCTGGGTCGTCAGGAGGAACGATCAGGTACAGCGGCGGGCAGTTGAGCGCCAGGCCCAGCGCGAGCAGCTCGTCCACCGTCACCTGCCGCGGACGGCGGGCCGCCGAATCTCGCTGGCCCTCCAGCTTGTAGATGGCTTGTGCCGTGAGCTGGGGGGCCCCGAACTCGGCGCACCGGGCCGCGAGCTCGGGGACGTTCATCTGCCGCCGGATGCGTACCTGCCTGACCCGGGCCGCGACCGCATCGCTCACCGCCGTATGCCTGTCCATATTGGCCATTCTAGCCGACGACTTGACGAACGTACATGGGAACCGTCAAGCTTTGACGAGTAGTAGTGGCCAGATCGTCGGCCCGCTTCGGCAGATTGGCTAAAGGATGATGCAGGACAGCACGGACAGGCACCTCACCATCGAGGAGCTCGCCGAGCGCGAGAGCGTGGCAGTGCGCACGGTCTACGGCTGGAACCAGACGGGCACCGGCCCGAAGTACATGCGGATCGGCCACCTGTGCCGCTACCGGCTCGCCGACGTGCTCGCGTGGGAGCAGGCGCGCATAGTCGAACGGGAATACGTGGGGTGACCGGCAAGGGTCGGCCCCCGGGCAGCGACTCCCGGGGGCCAGAAGACACGCGGCGGCCAAGCGGCGAGTCCGCTGCCATGGTAACGGACCTGGCTGATGTCGTCTGGCTGCGTAGCATCGTCGGGCCGCCCAGCAGCTTCGGCCTCACCCACGCCCAGCTCGCCGCCCACGTCCGGGAACTGCGCCGCGAGGGATGGATGAGCTGGGAGATCCGGGCCCGGTTCGACTTCGGGGCCTGCGCGTGAACGCGCCACCGAGGGGTGCTGACATTCCTGGAACACAGCTCGGCGACGTCCACGACGCTTACCTGCAGTGGTTCGGCAACGACTATGACCTCGGCGCGCTCAACGTCGTGCTGTGCGCCGCGGCTGCAGAGAAGCTGTCCGGCGACCCGCCCTGGGTGCAGGTGGTCGGCGGGTCCGGCGCGGCCAAGACGGAGACGGTGGCACCGCTCACCGGCGCCGGCGCAGTGTGCATTTCCACCATCACCGGCGAGGCCGCGCTGCTGTCCGCCACCCCGGCCAAGAGCCGCGCGAAGAACGCGACCGGCGGCCTGCTCCGCCAGGTCGGCTCGTCCGGGGTACTGGTCATCAAGGACTTCACGTCCATCCTGTCGATGAACCGGGACACCCGCGGTCTCGTGCTCGCCGCACTGCGCGAGATCTACGACGGGTACTGGACCCGCAACGCCGGCACCGACGGCGGGTCCAGCATGGAGTGGCGCGGCCGGCTGGTCGTCATCGGCGCGGTCACCACCGCGTGGGACGCCGCGCACCAGGTCGTCTCCGTCATGGGTGACAGGTTCGTGCTCGTGCGGCTGCGGTCCGGCGACCACCGCCGCGCCGCCGGGCTGCAGTCGATGGCCAACGTCGGCGCCGAGGTGCGGATGCGCGCCCAGCTGTCCGAAGCGACCGGCAAGCTGCTCACCTGCGCGGCCAGGTATGTCAGCGCCGAACCGGAACCCGGGCTCGCCGACGCGGAGATGGGCTCGCTGCTCGGCCTGGCCGACCTGGTGACCCGGGCCCGCACCCCGGTCGAGCGTGACTACCAGGGCAACCCGGCGTGGGCGCACGACCTGGAGATGCCCACCCGGTTCGCCAAGCAGCTCGTCCAGATCGCCCGCGGCGGCCTGCTGCTCGGCCTCGACCGCAGCACCGCGATGAACGTCGCCGCCCGCTGCTGCCACGACACGATGCCGCCGCTGCGCCGGATCGTGCTCGCCGACGTGGCCGGGCACCCGGATTCGTTCACCGCCGACGTGGCCGAGCGGGTCCAGGTGCCGCGGAACACGGTTGACCGCACCCTGCAGGAACTGCAGCTGCTGCGGCTGCTGCGCGTCGAGCACATCCCCTGGGGCGATGAGCGGGTCCGGTGGACGTACTCGCTCGCCCCCGATATCGACCGGGCCGACCTCGGCCGCATCTGTTCCAGGAATGTCAGTAAGAGCACGGAGGGCCAGCCATGACCGCGCGCCAGTGGCCGGGAGACCGCCGCGCGAAAGTCCGCTGGCCCCGCCACGCCCAATGCGGCTGCTGGGTGACAAGCGGCTACCTCGTCAGGCGGCACGGCCGGTGGACATGCGTGCCCTGCGCGCTCGCCGCCATCGCAAGCGAACGGATGGCTGACGGTAATCATGAGGATGGCCACCACCCCGGGCAACCGGTGACCACAACTTTTTTGGTGGGGTTATTGGGACAGAACCGCACTCAATGTCTACGCGGAAACTACGGCGAAAAGACTGTATGTTACTGCGAACATACTGCCGTTAAACCACCGCTGACCTGCACTCTCTGGCTCGCATAAGTTTGCCCCATGAGTACCGAAAAGAGTGGCGACGCGCCCATGAACCGTCCCGATCGCGGCAAGGTAACTTGCGACCTCGACGGCGGCAAGGTAACTTGGCTACGTGTGCCAGACATCGCGCCGAGCGCCCGCAGGCACGGCATCACCGATGACGACATGCGCCATGCCCTCCGCAACCCGATCCGCGTTGATTACAGGGACGAAGGCTTCACGATGTTCGTCGGTCCCCGGCCAGACGGGATCCTGCTGGAGATCGGCGTTGCCGACAGCGCTCAGGGCCCGATCATCATTCACGCCGACCGGGCCAGACCGAAGTATCTCCCGTGAGGACGGTGATCACTGATGCCGCGGACGGCCGAGGAGATTCTGGCCCGCGCTGACGAGTTGGCACGCCGGTTCGAGGAAGACGAGCCCGGCGACATCAAGGATGCACACGCGCTGCGGGACGTCGCCGCGGCGTTCAGCCGGGTTGCCGGAGCCGAGCGCGACCTGGCTGGCGCGGTGAGCGTGGCACGTGCCGAAGGCCACACCTGGGCAGCGATAGGGGCGATGCTCGGCACGTCGGGGGAAGCGGCCCGTCAACGGTATGGCACCCGCCAGCATGGGCGCCGAGTCCGCGCCCGGGCGTCGTAGCGTCCCGTAGTCACCCCTGCCGCCGGAGTACAGAGGGCCAGCCATCCACAGGCTATCCACAGGCCATGACCACCGCTCAGTTACCACCCCGGCCCTCCGGCCGCCCGCAAGCCTCTGACCTGCGACGGGATCGCCCAGATTTTCAAGATCATCGGCGCTGACCCCGGAGTCAGCAGGCTTCTTTGCGGAGGCTGAAACGATCGGTTTCTGGCTGGAACCGCAGGTCACGGCGTGCGCGCAGGTGTTCGATTTCCGGGGGCTACTCCACGATCTGGGCCGCCGGATCGGCCAAGATCAACACATTTTCGAGTTTCTGGCAGCATTTCCCCTGGTCAGAGGCGTTTTTGTCGGTACGGGCGCGGTTTCGTGGGACGCTTGACGGCATGGGTATCCCGCGGGCGCCGGAGGGGGCCGGGCGTGAGGGACGGCGGCTGTGGCAGTCGGTCCTCGGTGAGTATGAACTGGCTGGTCACGAGCTTGCAGTGCTGCGGCAGGCGGTACGGGCGGCGGACCGGTGCGAGGCCCTGGCCGCGGCGCTGGCCGAGACGGGCCTGGTGCAGCGGACGGCGCACGGCAGCGCGAAGCTGAATCCGCTGGCGCCGGAGCTGCGGGCGGCTGAGCTGGGCCTGGCGCGGCTGCTGGTGTGCCTGCGGATTCCGCTGGGCGGCGTCGAGGACGAGGACCAGGGCCAGCAGCGGCGGGGCGTGCGGGGCGTGTACTCGATCGGTGCGGCGTGAAGCGGCGCCGGGCGCGGGGTGACCCGCTGGCGTCGATTCCGGCCGAGCTGGACGAGTTCGACCCGCGGGAGTGGGCGGCGCCGGGTGAGGACCCGGATTACGCCACGTGGCACGCGGTGGGGCCAGCAGATCGGCGGGGCATGGATTACTACGCGTGCAGTCAGTGGCACCAGCGGGCGCTGCTGGCGTGGTTCGACGCGCACCCGCAGGCGGATTTCCTGACGTGGATCAACCGGCGCTGGTCGCGCCCGGTTCCCTAGCCGATCCTGTTCGCTAGGCGTACAGTTGTGCGCATGGCGTATTCGGATTCGCATGCGAGCGAGGCGGCGCGGGCGCTGGCCGCCAGGCGGTGGAGTCCCGAGACGAGGCTGCGGGCCGCGCTGGCAACGCTGGCCGAGCACACCGCGACCCTGACCGACGCGCAGCGGGACGCGATCCGGCACGCGCTCGACGAGGACGGAGACGACGGTGAGTGAAACCGAAGCGTGGGGCAGCCCTTCATGGCTGCCGCCGAGCGTGCGGCGGGCGCAGTACCTGGAGGCACAGGCCGAAGCGCGAGAAGCGCGCGCGGCCGAGGCTGCGCGGGAAGAGGCAGCCGAGGCACGCCGGGCCCAGGCGCTGACACAGGCCGCGCAGGAAGCCCAAGCGCGGGGCGACGTGCTCGACGTCCTGGCCCTGGCCCGCGGCCAGGTGCCCGGCAGGCCCATCAGCGAGATCCTGGCCGCCGCGGTAGAGGCCGGTGCTGCTGCTGACCGGGGTGACCAGGTGCGGCTGCAGCGGGAGGGCACCGGGGCCCCCGTCCATATCGAGGTCGGGCCGCCCGTAATTCACCGGGCCCCGGCGGCGAGGTCGGGGCTCGCCCTCCAAATGTTTCACGCGTCGCGCAGGTTCTTCGCGGCACGGCAAGCGGCGGCGGAAGCCGAGCGCGCACGCCAGGCGAGCCTCAGCGACTGGGGAATCGTGGACGGCGATTACAACGACCGGGTTGGGTGGGACCGGCCCGCGCGTCGGCGGTCGGGCGGATCTTCACCTGACGTTCGGTTCCGCGACGGCGGCCGCATAACGGGGGTCCGGTGACTACCCCGGACGGGTGGGCGGAGCTGCGCGGCGACCTGCCCGATCACGCCAGCGAGGTCATGGCGGGATACCGGCCGAGCCCGACGATCGCGCAGCAATCGGCCAGCCATGGCGTACCGCTCCCGCCCGTGGACAACGGCCAGGACGAGGGCCCGCGCAAGTACGGAGGCGCAGTATGAGAATCCGGGACGGTCAGCCCGAGGCGCATGAAACCCCGCTGCCGCTGGACGCGTCCGCGTCTCCTGGCGTGCAGCGGCCGGGCGTCAGGGAACCGGGATCGAGCGGCCTGGCCGACGCGGGCCGTCAGGTCGTGGGCACATACGACGGCACGGCTGCGCGGGAGGCGCTGCTGTCCGCGGGCGAGTCTGACTGGCACCAGGCGATCAGCGAAGGCATGGCTGCCGACGCGGCCAGGCGCCAGCATTACGCGGCGACCACGGCACCCCTCGGCGCTTCGGCAGGTGACCAAATGAGCCTCCCCGAGCCGCCTGCCTATCAGTTGCCCCCGCCGCCGCTGGCTGGCTACCCATGGTCAGGTGACGAGCCGGTCGGCTGAACGTCCCCCCGCAAACCTCCGGCCGCCGGGGGACAACGCGGCGCCTCGTCCTTCGCAGCCACTGGGGACGGGGCGCTGCAAGCTACGGCGGGAGAGCCCTCACTTACACGAGGGACTATGAGTCGGGATCGACCACGGCGCGCAGACCTTCCCTTACGGCGTCCGGGACATGGCGGCACAGGTAGATCAGCAGCAGCTTGCGATCGTGGTCATCGAGATCACCCGCGACGTAACTGACCAGATCATCGGTAGCGCTCATTAAGCGTCCTAGCCCTCCAGAGAGATGACGCGGCTCTCCAGATGGAAGACGCGGCTCTCCAGTTCGCTGATGCGGCTCTCCAGCTCACTATCCAGTTGGCTGATGCGGCTCTCCAGTTCGCTGATGCGGCTCTCGGCTGCACCCGCTTCCTGGCGGGCGCTCTCTGCCACGCTGAGGGCTTCACTCGCGTCCCCGCTTATGCTGTCGAGCCCGTATATCTCCCATGCCTCGTGGCCGTGATCAGTCATGACGCTCCCCCCTCGTTGCCCATGTCGAGGATGGTCTCAAGTATCACGCTCGAGGACACGCCAGTGCTGCTCGCGGTGGACATGATGCACCCACACCGGCCAGCCGGACCTCCCGTAGCTCAGCACCGCCTCAGCCTCATCCATCAGTCAATTATCGAACGCCCGTTCGGCTGGACAACAGCCGGTCCCGGCGGGCGGCGTGGATGAACCTTCGGTCAAGATGCGGCAAACTCGTGATCGACTACTACGCGCGGGTAGTAGGACGGCAGCGGGTCCGGCGCCGCGCGGATGCCAGTGTGCAGGCCGCATGCGCTGCGCCCCCGTTGTGCGCGTGGTCGGTTACTGGGCGAGACCGTGGCCGCCCGGCGCCGGGCTCCGTGTCGGCGCGAGGGTCATCCGGCGCTGCCCTCGCGGTCGATCCGCCAGACCACCGCGGTGAGGGGCACCAGGCGCACGCGGCTGCCCACCTGGCCGCGCACCCACCCGGTGACGGCCGGCCAGTCGCCATAACGCCGGCCGTTGGCGAGCATGACCGCGGCTCTTACGTCGGACGGCGCGGTCACGGTGGCGATGATCCATTTAGGGTCGTCACCGGAGGGGTCCAGGATGAGGACACGCCACGGGCCACGGGTGGAAAGATCGTGCATGGGTCGCCTCCTAGCTAGGCGATCAAGGGACCGTCTGGCGCTTACACCGCTGGGCGGTCCCGCTTTGCGTACGGACTCTCGACACTACGCTTACCGCGCCATGCCGCGCTATGGCGCGCTGACGTGAAAGTACGTCCGCGCTGGCCCGGCTACCTTGATCCCGTGACGATCGAGCGCGACTCCGCGGTGCCGCCCTACCGCCAGCTTGCTGGCATCCTGCGGGACAAGATCGCCTCAGGGGAGCTGGCGCCGGGCGCTGCGGTGCCCAGCGTCAAGCGGCTGCGGCAGGAGTACGGCGTGGCCGAGACGACCGCGCGCAAGGCCGTCGCGCTGCTGCGGGACGAGGGTCTCGTGGAGACCGTCATGGGCTGGGGCTCGTTCGTCGCCAAGGGCTAGCCGGGCACACTTTAGGCACACAATGCCCGTCAAAACCCAGTATCCGGCCGTCAACGCTAATCAGTGTTTCCGCAGGTCAGACCGCATAAGCGCAGGTCAGCGAAACACCCGGGCGACTTCGAGTACAACACGGTGCCGGGGGGCCGGATCAGGACACTGCGCGGATATTTCGAGGATGGGCAGATCGTCGAGGAACACGGCGAGTTCATCAACCCCGAGCACACGGCGACGCTGGCGCTGGCCAAGAGCTTCGGCCTCAGGCTCGACAACACCGATAAGTACCCGCCGGGGACTCATCCCGGCCGCGAGACCATGCGCTTTCACGGCAGGAAATGGCCGCAGGCCGCGCTCAACCGCGACTGGCACGACTGGGCGCGGGAGTTCTTCCATCACGCGGCCTACGTGACGGCACCCTGGCCGCAGCTGTATAACGCCAGCAACCCGGGCGGCCGTCGCTTTGACCGCATGTCGGTGACCGAGTGGATTGATGCGTACATACCGGGTGGCGTCGCATCCGACTTCGGGGCCGTGTGCATCGCGGCCACCGCTGACGAGTACGGCGGCCCGGCAGAGGAGACATCAGCCCTCAACCTGGTGTATCTGCTGGGCCAGGACGCCAGCACCGCCAGCGGCGCCCAGCCGCATAGAGCTCCGCAGCTCGCGGGGGCCGACGAGAAGTGGCATATCCATGGCGGGAATGACCAGCTGATCACGGGCCTGCTGGCGCGGCTGCCGGCCGGAGTTCTCCGCCTGGGCGAACGGCTCGTGGCCATCCGGCCGCAGGCAGGCGGCGGATATCGGTGCAGCTTCGAGAGCGCGGGCACGACCCGCGACGTCACGGCCGATCACGTCGTCCTGGCCATTCCCTTCACCCTGCTCCGTTCGGTAGACCTGACCCGGGTTCCGATGTCACCCCGGCACGCCAGGGCGATCGAGGAAGAGCCGCTCGGAACCAACTCGAAGTTTTTCCTTCAGTTCTCCTCCCGGGTATGGAACGCGGAAAACGCGACCGGGAACTGCTTCGACGACGGTGTCGTACAGGGCGGCTGGGACGCGACGTCATACCAGCCGGGCCGGGCGGGCATCCTCGCCGCGCTGCCCGGCGGCGAGAACGGGCTGGGGTGGGGGCGGCGGTACGGCCTGACGGCCTATTCCGGCCGGCCGCCCGAGAGTATGACCGACACTTACCTGCGGGGCTTTGACGCGCTGTTCCCGCGCGTCTCCCGGGCATTCAACGGACGCTCGTACTTCGTGTGGTCACCGGGTAACCCCCACGTCCTCGGCGCCTACTCCTACCTGGCCGTCGGCCAGTACACGGCGTTCAACGGCATCCAGGGCCAGCAGGAGGGCAACCTGCACTTCGCCGGCGAGCAGACGTCCCTGAACTTCCAGGGTTACATCGAGGGAGCGCTGCGCAGCGGCTACCGCTGTGCCGCCGAGGTAGGCGCCGGACGTAACCCGCCGAGGCGATAACCGGCGGGCCGCCGTATCCCCATCCGCGGCGAGGGGCCGAGCCACCGCCGCCGCGGGGTCAGTGGCGACGCCGGGCGCGCTCCTCTTCGCTGTGCTCGTCAGCCGCGCGATCCTCCTCCCGGCGTTCGCGTACCTGCTCGCCGTGCTCGTCGACGCGAAGCCGGCGCTCCAGTTGCTCGGCCCGGCGCTTCTGTTTGGGCGTCGCGTGGCCTTCGCGCTCCTGCTCGCGGAGGGACTCCAGTTCCTCCTGCAGCGCATAGTCACGCGGCCGTGGCGGCTCGTACGGGTCAGTCATGGCGGTCCTCCTTGTCGTCCCCGGCGGGCACCCTCCCATCAGATCACCCCGGTGACTCAGCCAAGACGGGAGGTGAGCTGGTCTCGGCCAGCTGCCAGAGATAGGGGGCGGCGAGGTGGTCGACCGCTGGCTGCGGTCCCCACGAGCCGGGGTCGTACGACTGGACCGGCGGCGGGTTGTCCAGGAGCGGCGCGGAGATCTCCCACAGTCGTTCGATCGCGTCGGCCTGGGTGAACAGCGTCTGGTCGCCGTGCATGGCCTCCAGCAGAAGCCGCTCGTAGCCTTCGAGGTCGTAAGCGGCATTGAACGAGTCGGCGTAGCGGAAGGTCATCTCGGCGGCGCCGAGCTTCATCGTGACACCGGGCTCTTTGGCCAGGAAGCAGATGGTGATGGAGCCGGGGTCGGCGAAGTCGATGACGATCTCGCTGCGGCGCCCGGGCAGGGTACGGTCACGGTCGATGGGGAACATCCGCAGCGGCGGCTGGTGGAAGCCGAGCGTGATCAGCTGACGGCTGGCGGCCAGGCGCTTACCGGACCGCAGGAAGAACGGGACCCCGGCCCACCGCCAGTTGTCGATCTCGGCCCGCACCGCGGCCATGGTCTCGGTCTGCGAGTCGGGGGCCACGCCGGGCTCATCGCGGTATCCGGCGTACTGGCCGCGCACCACGTGCGCGGGGTCGATCGGCTTGAGCGCGTCGAACACCTTGAACTTTTCCTCGCGCAGGTGGCGGTCATCCAGCGAGGTGGGGGGTTCCATGGCCAGGAATCCCAGCACCTGGAACAGGTGGGTGACGATCATGTCCCGGTAGGCGCCGTTCTGATCGTAGAAGTCGCCGCGCCCCTCGATCGAGAGCGTCTCGGGCACGTCGATCTGCACGTAGGCGATGTGCCTGCGATTCCAGATCGGCTCGAACATGCCGTTGGCGAACCGGAACGCCAGGATGTTGTCGACCGACTCCTTGCCCAGGAAGTGGTCGATCCGGAACACCTGGGACTCGTTGAAGACGGCGTCCACGGTCTGGCTCAGCGCGCGGGCCGACGCCAGGTCGGTGCCGAACGGCTTCTCGATGATGACGCGGGACCCGCCGGCCAGGCCCGCGGCGCCGATCATGGTCACCGTGGGCTCGAACGCGGCCGGCGGGATGGCCAGATGGCACAGCCGCCCCGGCGAGCCGCCGATCTGTCGCTCCGCCCGCTCGATGGCCGCGGTCAGCGCGTCGGTGGTGCCGGGTGCCGCGCTGGCGAACGAGAGCCGGCGCGCGAACGCCTCCCAGCCTTCGCCCGCGGGCTTGACGTCCCCGAAGTCCGCGACCGCCTGGCGGGCGAGCTCACGGAACTGATCGTCGGTCAGGCCCCGGCGCGCGGAACCGACGATCTGATACCGGTCCGGCATCAGGCCGGCCGCGGCCAGGTGGAACAGCCCGGGCAGCAGCTTGCGCCTGGCCAGGTCGCCGGTGGCCCCGAACATGACGATGACGTGGTTGTCCGGCCGCGTCATCGATCCCCGCACCCGGTCAGGCCGGGAAGCCTCTGGCATGACTGATCCGCCCTTCTTGGTCTGCCTGGACAGGGAGCTCATCACGAGACGAACTGCTGCCCGCCGTCGATGTCGTACGTCGCGCCGGTGAGCGCCGTATTGGTCATGATGTGCACGGCGAGCGCGGCGACGTCGGCCGGGCTGACGACACGGCCGATGGGGAGGGTCGCCCGCAGCTCATTGCGGCGCTCTTCGAGCTTGTCTCCGAGCAGCGATGCCGACAGCGGGGTGTCCACGAAGCCGGCGGCGATCAGGTTGACCCGAATCGGCGCGAGTTCAAGCGCGAGAGCCGCGGTGAACGAGGGCAGCGTGGCGGTGGCGGCAGGGGCGATCCCGAGGCCGTGACCGAAGCGCCGGCCGCCGGTGCCGCCCATGAGCAGCAGCGTGCCCCCCGGCCGCATCCTGCCCGCGGCGTTGCGCGCGACCTCGAGCCCCAGCACGACGTGATCGCTGAGCGCGTCGCGCACCTGGGCTGAGTCCATCTCGAGCAGCGGCCCGTAGGTCGGGCCGCCTGCCGTGATCAGCACGTGGTCGATCGGTGCCGGCAGGTCCCGGAAGAACGCCCGCAGGGCCGCCGCGTCGCGGGCGTCGAAGGCCGCGGTGCGCTGTGCGCCGACTTCCCGCGCCGCCTGCGCGAGCCGGCCGGGGTTGCGGCCGGTGAGGACGACCTCGGCACCCTCGGCCCGGGCCCGCCGGGCGGTCTCCAGTCCGATGCCAGCGCTGCCGCCGATCAAGACGACCGTCTGCCCGGCCAGTTCCGCTTCGCGCTGGGTGGGACCCGGGGTGCTCGCGCTGGTCACGATTCCTCCCATAAGTGGCGCCGGCCACCGGTCACCGGGTCGCGGGCAGCGCTAGCCGGCAGCGATCCCGCGCTGTCCTCCTCACCCGGACAGGCTCGCCATCTGCGCGTCCATCGGCATGGCCGGCCGGGGCATGTCCGCGATCTCCATACGGAGCAGCTTCACCGCCGTGTCATAGATCCCCGAGAAGCTCGGGAACGGCTGGATCGTGTCGCCCAACACCTCGACCGGGACGCGGGCGCGGATGGCCAGCGTCGCCTGCTGCAGCCACTCGCCGGCTTCGGGCCCGAGCGCGTAGGCGCCGGTCAGCCGCTCGCCGTCGCTGAGCAGCGTCAGGAACCCGTTGGATTGGGCGTAGGCATGCGTGTAGGTGGCGGTCTTCGGCACCGCGGACACGGGCGAGGTGGCGCTGTATTCCGCTTCGGCCGCGCCCACCGATGCGGCCTGCGGATCGGTGTAGGTGACTCGCGGAACGGCATCGTAGTTCGCCGGCCGGGCATGGCCGGCGATGTTGTCCGCGACCACGTCGCCCTCGTACTCGCCGACGTGGGTCAGCGGCCAGATGCCGTTGACGTCGCCGATCGCCCAGAGGCGCTCGCCCGCGCGCAGGTATTCGTCAACCCGGATGCCGTGGGGATCGGCCTCGACGCCGACCGTCTCGAGGCCGATCCCTTCCACTCGCGGCCGCCGGCCGGTGGCCACCAGCAGCCGGTCGCCCCGCAGTTCCCGGCCGTCCTCGAGGGCCAGCACGTACTCCGCCCCGTCCCGCCGCGCGGCGGAGGCGTGCATCCCCAGCACCAGCTCGATCCCGTCCCGGCGCAGCGCCTCAGCGAGCGCCTCGCCGAGCGGTGCGGGCTCGCGGGGAAGCACGCGGTCGGCGCCCTCGACCAGCACCGCCTCGCCGCCCAGGCGCCGCACGATCTGCGCGATCTCGACGCCCGCGGACCCGCCGCCCAGCACGAGCAGCCGGCGCGGGACTGCCTTCATGCTCGTCGCCTCGCGGGTGCCCCAGACGTCCTCGAGGTCGCGCAGTCCCGGGACCGGAGGCGCGATCGGAGCTGAGCCGGTCGCCACCACGACGTGCTCCGCGGTGTGCCGGGTGCCGTCGACGTCGACCACGCCGGTCCCGGCCAGCCGCCCCGTGCCGCGCAGCAGGTCGATCCCCCGGTCCGTCAGCCAGTGCTCCTGGCCGGCGTCGGAATAGTCCGACACCATGAAATCCCGCCACGCCAGCGCGGCCGCCACGTCGACCTGCGCGGTCGCGGCCGCGTTGCGTGCGCCCTGTACCGCCTCGCCCGGGCGCAGCAGCGACTTCGACGGGATGCAAGCCCAGTACGAGCACTCGCCGCCGACCAGTTCTCGCTCGACGAGCGCGACGCGCAGCCCGCGCGCGGCCAGCGCCGCGGCGCAGTGCTCGCCCGGCGCCCCGCCGCCGAGAACGATCACGTCGTAGTCACTGCTCGAGCTCATCGTTACCTCCGTAGGTTGCGACAGGGTCGGTCAGACGACGATGTGCTTGACCTCCGCCATGTAGCGCCCGGCCGCGGCGGAGGCCGCGTCCTGGCTGCTCCCGCGCTGGCGAGCGTCCATGTAGGCCGCATACCAGTCCCACCAGTCATGCGGCGGGGCCACCGCCTCGAACGCGCCGTGGTGGTCGGCCGTCTCATGCAGGAGGTCGGCCAGGGCCCCGACGTCCGTCGGCCACACCCGGCCCGGGAGCCGCTCGGTGATCTCCTGCAGCAGCCAGCTGTTCCCGTCCGGGTCCGCGAACGTCGCGAAGCTGCGGTACGTGCTGCCGCCCGGGTCACGACCCGGCATGCGCTTCTCGGCGTTGTCCAGCCCGGGGCCGTGCCAGACCTCGCTGACGTCCGCGCCGCGGCTGATCAACTCGTCCCGGGCCGCCACGACGTCCTCGACGATCAGGTACAGGTCCCGCACCGAGCCCGGCGTCAGCGTCGATATCCCCATGCCGAACTGGATCGACGCGGGCGAGCCCGGCGGGGTGAACTGCACGATCCGGTAGTTCTCGTCCACGGATATGTCGGCGTCCAGGCGCCACCCCAGGCCCTGGTAGAAGGACTTCGCACGCTCGGCGTCGGCGACCGGCAGCACCGTGACCTCGAACTTCATATCCACGATGTCGGCTCCTCCCGTAATCAGCGACGTTTGTCCAGGTCCCCAGCTGCTGCGAATCCCCCGGTGCCCCTGATCCCCACCCTTGCCCCACTGATCGTCAAAGTCCACAGAATCTCACCAGATCGCTCGGGAAAGCCCCGCGGCGGGGCGGGTTTCCTTGTCGCCTCAGGGGAGCTCTACGGGTGCTTCCACGTCGTCGTACACGCGGGCCGCGGCGAGCAGCCCGTCCGGGCCGCGCTCGAAGATACCGAGTCCCGCCTGGGGCGGCAGGTCGCGGCTGCCCCAGCGGACGAAGTTGTACTCCAGGGCGCAGCGCACGCCGTCGTCGGTCATCGCACAGTGCTCGAGGCCGATACCGCCGCCGGCGCTGAAGCACGCGGCGTAGAACGAGTGGAGCTCGGCGGTACCGCGGCGGACGTGCTCCGGGCCGAAGGAGCCCCGGAAGCACCCGTCCGGCTCGAAGGTGCTCACCACGGCCTCCGTGTCACCGGCGGCCAGCGCGGCCTGGTAGCGGCCGACGACGTCACCGGGGTGGATGTCTCTGGGCTTGAGTATGGGCGGCCGGACGTGACGCCGCTCGTCGAGCGGCCACTGACTGCAGTAAGTACGGAACACGACCGACCGGTCGTCGGGCGATTCGGCGACGATCGCGACCGGCCACGCCTGCTGTCCCTGCTGTCCCCCGTCGTGGTCCATGCGGGCCAGCAGTTCTACCACGGCCCGGTCCCCGACGACGGTCGAGGCCACGGTCTCGGTCCGGGCGTGCAGCGCGGCCAGCCAGGACACGTTGTCACTGATGAACCGCCGCACCCGCTTGTGCCCGCGGACCTCGCCCGCGCGAGGGTCGTAGATCACCACGTCGCCGGGCCAGGCCGTTTCCAGGACGTGCGCGTCGGCTTGGCTCAGCGCGGTGAGGTACTGCGCGACCGGATCAGCCTGGCCCGCGGCGCGCGTCTGCCTGCGCGCCAACTCCACGGCATTGACGAAATCCGGAAACCACGGCATCCCAACCCCCACTTCCTCACCCGCCCGGAACTCCCTGGCGGCTGCCGTCCTTAATCCTCCGGCAACATCCTCATCCCAGCGCCGCCCCGATGTAACCCCCGCCCCGTAAAGAGCCCGCTCGTCCCGGGTGGCCGGGCCGTGACGCGGCTCCCGCACGCCGGCGCCTGACGCTCGCGACGGCGCGTCCGACTTCCGAAGGGACGGCGAGGCGGTCAGCTGGGAACCAGCCCAGCCGAGCGGTGGCGGGTTGCCCACCAGGGCCTCCGCCACCGCTGGCCGGGCGGTCATCCCACTCGGTCCAGCACGCGGCCGCGGCACGTACTCGGGTTGTATTGCGGGCTGCGCCCGGGTTGAAAACGAAACCAGCAAATGGCTGCGCGTACTCAGCTCGGGATGATCGATGATCGCGCAGCAAAAGCTGTCGCCTTCGATGGTGCGCGCGCCGACCCCCGGGCCAGGCGGTTCCTGGAAGCGGGCCGTTGAGCCGGGCTTCCCCGGGGCTGGTCCGGTGCGACTTGAGCTGGCCCGGGTTCGGCGCCGCGGCCGCCCAATCTGACCCTGATCGTGTATCAACGCCGCGGCGGCATCCTCCGTTTCACAAAGGGCGCTACCCGAGCTGCGGGGGAAGCTGCCGGTGCGGGGGGCAGCATGAGCATGCGGGGGGTCATGGCGGCGGCGCCAATGGCCAGGGGCACCGAGCCCGTGCTGGCGTTGCCGGCCGGGGATGTGCCCGGCGGCGCCGTGCCCGGCCAGGGGGATGCGGACCGTCGCAAGGCCGCGGCCAGGGCCGGGTGGTGGCGGGCGTGGCGGGCCCGGTTCGGGCTGGCCGAAGTATGCGGCACGATCGCCGCTCTGAGCGGATTCACCGCGGGGTACCTGGCCGCCGGGTCGCTGCTGGCCGCCGCCGGGCTGGCGACCATCTGCGAAGCTATCGGGTTTTACGGGTGCGTCGGGGCCAAGACCGCGGCTGCGGCCCGCCAGGCCACGGCTCACCTGGCCGGATGGCGCAGGCTGGGCGCCGGGACATGGCACGCGATCACTGCCCAGCTGGCCTCGTGCGCGGCGGCAGAAGCGCTGGACGGGTTCTTAGTCCGCCCCGGGTGCCTAGCCGGCGCCGCGTGGCTGGCCCGGCCGCTCCCGGGCGGGGTATGGCTTGGGTTCGCGGCCGGCAAGATTGCCGCGGACGTGGCCTGGTATGGCATGGAGGCTTCGGCCCGCCGCGGCGTGGCCCGTACCCTCACCGCCGCGCAGCCGACTACTCCCTACCTGCTGCTCGACCTCGCCCGGGCCAAGGACGGCTTCGCCGAGCTGGCCGCGGCGCTGCCTGGGGTGGCGGTCCATTACGCGGTCAAAGCCAACCCGCATCCCCGGCTACTGGCCTGCCTGCACGCGGCCGGGTGCCGGTTCGAGGCCGCCTCCTGGGCGGAGGTCCGCGCGGCGATCCGGGCCGGCGCAGACCCCGCCACGGTGCTGTTCACCCACCCGGTCAAAACCGCCGAGGACATTGCCCGCGCCTACAAGGCCGGGGTCTGGCGGTTCGCCGCCGACAGCGACACCGAGCTGCACAAGCTCGCCCGGAACGCCCCCCGGTCCGCGGTGCTGTTGCGGCTGGACACCAGCGCCGGCCACGTAGTCGGCGACCAGGGCAAGTTCGGCATCCCCCCCGGGCAGGCCCCTCAGCTGGCGCGGCTGGCACGGTCACTGGGCCTGAACCCGTACGGGCTGGCATTCCACGTCGGATCCCAGACCATGGACCCCGCAGCATGGCACGATCCCATCCGCCGCTGCGCGCAGATCATGACCGCCCTGGCCGCCGACGGAATCAAGCTGGCCATGCTCGACGTCGGCGGCGGATTCCCGGTCCGCTACGACACCGACCCGCCACCTGTGTCCGACTACGCCGCCGCGATCAACGACGCGGCCGCCCATCTCCCCTACCCGGTGCAACTGGCCTGCGAGCCAGGCCGGGCGATCGCCGCCCCGGCGGGCACAATGATCACATCGGTGGTCGGCGCGGCCTGGCGACACGGCACGCTGCGGGTCAGCCTGGACACCGGCGCGTTCCACGGCCTGATCGAAGCGCTCGAATCCGGCCGCGAACTGCGCTTCCCGGTCACCATCCCCGCCGCACGGAACAGGACGCTCGTCCCCTGCTCGCTGACCGGGCCCAGCTGCGACAGCCAAGACACCATCCTCGACCAGGTGTGGCTGCCCGAACCCCGCGCCGGTGACCGGGTGCTGATCGGCAACACCGGCGCCTACACCACCTGCTACTCAGGCCGCAGCGCATTCAACGGCTACCCAGCCCCAGCTGTCAAGATCACAAAGACCGCCGCGTGACCAGCAGTGCGGACGCTTGCGCGGGGGCAGCCAGCGGGTGAGATCGCTGGCCGTCACGAAGAGTCAGTTCTGGTTCGCGTGCTTGGAACGGGCTGTGCGGCGCCGCTTATGCGAACGAGTCTGGCAGGCTGTCCACCCAGTCAGGCAGGTCTCCAGTGTTCCTCGTCCGCTATCTCGCCCGCAGATGAGCGGCCAGCCTGACAGTACCTTGACACCGTCCGCTGCGGGTGCAGGCCCGCAGTGGATGAAGCAGGAGGAGGTGGCCCGTGCGGGATGCCCAGGCGCTGACGACGACACCGGTGGGCCTGGTGCTCCTCGCAGAGCTGGCAGGCTTGGACCGGTGGGACTTCATGGACCAGATCGGCGAGCCGGTAACCGGGCCCTGGATCAGCCTCGTGTCCGAGGACGCGCCAGACCCGGGACAAGCCCGGACCCGGGCCGGTCCCCGCCGTCAGGCCACGGACGTGGTGGCTGACCAGGTGGCCGCCGTAGCGGCACGCCTTGACCAGCTCGCCGGCTGCCGTGAACGGCAGGTCCTGCTGTCTGCGTTCGCCTCGGCAATGATCCTGGGCCCCCATGAAGTCGCCGCGGCGCCATACCTGTCCGCCGCCGCGGGCTGCCTGCTGCCGGTAGCGCGCGCCCTGGCTGCCGCGCCGGCGGCGCAGTGGTGGTGGGACCTGCCCGACCCCCACCACCAGCGCTGGCTGGGCACCGGTGCCAGGCAGCTACTGCGAGGGGCGGCACTGGCCACCGCCCTCCGCGCGCAAGCCGCGGCCGACGAAGAAGAGGAACGCCGGATGGCACGCGACCTTCCATGGCCCCCCGAGCGGGGCACGCGGTACTCGGGCACCTGGTGGTCACCTCCATTCCCCAGCGCCGTTTTCACCACCACCGGACCGATCGGCCCGTTGCCCGCGGTCGAGATCGGCTGCGCGACAGACGCCGACGAGGACCGCTTCGAGGTGTGGTCCATCGAGATCAGCCCGCAGGCACGCATCTGGAACATCACCAGCCCGGACGACTGGGCACGGCTCACGGCGCGCTACCCGCGCGATGTCACCGCGTCACGCAGGCACGACTGGTTCCACACAACCGGCAGGGCCGGCACCTGGATGCTGCCCGACTGGCCGCGGGCAGCCCGCGACTGGGACGGCGTTCACCTCAGCGTCGCCGGATACATCACCGCCACCGGGTTCGCGATCCCGGCCGCGGGCGCGGCGACCGTCCTGACGGGGTGGGAACCGGACCAGACGCTCTGGATAAACGACGTGTTCGCCCGGACGGACCGCGTCGGCACCTGGACCGGGACACCCGGCCCTGAAGCCTTCCCTGACCTGACCCTGCCGTGGCTCAAATGAAGGACGGTGGCCGTCAACGGCAAAACCCTCGCCGACCGGGTTACTGATGCTGCACGGAACAGCAGAAAATATCAAGATCAAATATCGTCGCCGAGACACCGCTCACGGGTCGGCTGACCGGCCTGTTGCGTCCGGGCTGCCGAGCCTGGCGCGTACCTTCTCGGCGTCGGGATGCTGGATTTCCTCGAAGATGACCAGCGCCTGCTGCCAGGCGTTGCGGGCTTGGGGCAGCTCGCCGGCGGCGTGGCGGGTGTCCCCGAGCTGGATGAGGGTATCCGCTTCGAGGTATCGGTGGCCGGTTTCCCGGGAAATGCCGAGTGCCCGCTGGTAGCAGGCGATGGCTTCGTCGAGGTTGCCTAGCTGGTGTTCGGTGTAGCCCAGGCTGTGCCAGGTATTTCCCTCGTTAGTGCGAAAGCCGACTTCTGCGCTGAGGGCGAGTGCCTGTCGGCAGAACGCGCGGGCTTGCTGGTAGTCGCCGAGGAGGGCGTGGCACCAGCCGACGTTGTTGAGCATTTGGGCTTGTTCGGGCTTGCGGCCGGCGGCTTGGTAGAGGCGGAGCGCCTGCTCGTTGTAGCCGAGCGCGTCGGCGTAACGGCCCTGGTATTCAGCTAGCACGCCGAGATCCCCGTGGATCTTGGCTTCGCCGAGGTGGTTGCCGAGGCCGCGATAAAGGTTGAGGGAGTGGGCGAGATGAGCGCGGGCCTGCTCGTGGTCGCCGAGTTCGGTGCACGCGAGTGCCAGGAGTCGGCTGGAGAGGGCCTGCCCGGCGGTGTCACCGAGGCGGGTAGCGGCGGCCAGCGCCGTGCGCTGGGTGGCAGCGGCTTCCTGGTAATGGCCGCGTGCGAGCAGGAAGGGTGTCATGGCCCAGGGCAACTGCCAGGCGTGGCTGTCGAACCCGGACCCGGCGGCGAGGGTGGCAGCGGCGAGCAGGACGTGGTACTCGGCATCAAACCAGGCTATTGCCTGCCGGTGGTCGGCGGGCCTCTCAGCGGCGGTGCCGGGACTGGGCGGGGCCAGGACGACCGGTTGATGCGCCGGCTCCAGCACGAGGGAGCCTGCACAGGCGGTGTGCAGGTAGTGGTCGAGGACCCGGACGGTGGCGGCGTGACGTTCGGCCTCCGTGTCGTGATCGCGGGCCTGGGCGGCGGCGTAGGCGCGGAGCAGGTCATGGAAGGTAAACCGGCCCGGGGCGTGCTCGGCGGTCAGGTGCGCGCGGGCCAGCTCGCCCAACAGCTGGCGGGCTTGCGGTTCGCTCGTTCTGGCGAGGCTGGCGACGGCTGGGGTAGATATGTCGGGGCCCGGGTGCAGGCCCAGCAGTCGGAACATGCGCGCCGTTTCGGGGCTGAGCTGGTCGTAGGACCAGGAGAATACTGCGCGGACGCTGGCCGCCGGGTCGCCGGCATCCAGGGCATCCAACCGTCCGGCCGTGTCGCGCAGTTCGGCGGCCAGGCCCGCCAGCGGGAAGGCGGGCCGGGCGGCGGCGCGGGCCGCGGCGACCGCCAGCGCCAGCGGCAGCAGCGCGCACAAGCGGGCGATCTCGGCGACCGCGCCCGGCTCGGCGGCGACGCGGCCAGTGCCGAGGCGGGCGGTGAGCAGCTGGACGGCTTCGTCGTGGGTGAGGGTGTCGAGGCTGAGCAGCCGGGCGCCGGCGGCGGCGAGCCCGGCGAGCTGGTTGCGGCTGGTGATCAGCACCAGGCTGGCCGGGCTGGCGGGCAGCAGCGGCCGGATCTGCTGCTCGTCTCGGGCGTTGTCCAGCACGATCAGCATCCGCTTGCAGGACAGCAGGCTGCGGTATAGCCCTGCTTGGGTGTCCGGTTGCGCCGGGATGCGCTCGGGCGGCACGCCCAAGGCGTCCAAGAATCCCCGGATGGCCTGAGCAGGGGTAACGGGGGCTTCGGCCGGGTCGAAGCCGCGCAGGTTCACATGCAACTGGCCGCCGGGGAAACGGGGTGCGACCTGGTGCGCCCAGTGCAGGGCCAGCGCGGTCTTACCCACGCCGGCGGTGCCGCCGATCGCGGAGATCACCACCGTCCCCGGCGCGCCCGCTCCAGTCTGCTCCAGGATCCGGGCCAGCGCGGCCAGCTCACCGGTGCGGCCGGTGAAATCGGGCACCGCCGCGGGCAGCTGCCGCGGCACTGGCGCCGCCGCTGGCCCTCGGTCGCCTAGGCCGGGTAGAGCGGGGCCCCCCAGCAGCTCATCCAGCTGGCCGACCGGGATCTGCAGCACTTTGGCGACCTTGGGCCGGATCCACGGCAGCGGCTGGGTCGTGCCGCGTTCCCAGCGCACCACCGTGGACCGGTCGATATCCAGCAGCGCGGCCAGCTCTTCCTGGGTCAAGCCGAGCGCGCGGCGGCGTCCAGCCAGCCGGTCCCGCGGTGCGGCCCGCCCGGCTTTGACATCATCGGCCACGGCCAGCACCCGCCCTCCGCAAACGGTCCCGCCAACCCGCGGCCAACCTTACGCTTGCCGCCCGTACCAGTCATCGGTGTTGTGATCGACCCATCCACCGCACAAACCTCCCCGGTAGCAGCCGGGTGATCCGATGGCCTCGGCGGGGCGACAGCCAGGCCGCGATCACCCGAGCCTGGTCTGAAGTGCAGTCTCATGAACATGGCCAATTGGCCAACCGGTGGCCAACGCGAATGAGATTTGGCCAAGATCGTTGAGACCCTACGTCCGGTCAGGTCAGCCGGGTGCCATGTCCACGAACCGGCTGTAGTGGCCCTGGAACGCGACCGTCACCGTGGCAGTAGGCCCGTTCCTGTGCTTGGCCACAACCAGGTCGGCCTCACCGGCCCGCGGAGACTCCCGCTCGTACGCATCCTCCCGGTGCAGCAAGATCACCATGTCTGAGTCCTGTTCGATAGAGCCGGATTCGCGTAGGTCCGAGAGCATGGGCCGCTTGTCTGTGCGCTGCTCGGGCCCGCGGTTCAGCTGGGACACGGCGACCACGGGGACGTCGAGTTCCTTGGCCAGCAGCTTGAGCGAGCGGGACATCTCCGACACTTCCTGCTGCCTGTTCTCAACCCTGCGCGGGGAGCTCATCAGCTGCAGGTAGTCGATGATCACCATGCGCAGGTCGTTGCGCTGCTTCAGCCGCCTGCACTTGGCCCGGATTTCCATCAGGGTGAGGTTCGGTGAGTCGTCGATGAACAGGGGGGCGTCCACGACCTCGCTCATCCGCCGGGCCAGCCGGGTCCAGTCGTCGTCACTCAGCTGGCCGGTCCGCATGGTGTGCAGCGGCACCCGCGCCTCGGCGGACAGCAGCCGCATCGTGATCTCGTTACGGCTCATCTCCAGGCTGAAGATCACGGTGGCCAGGCCGTGCTGCACCGAGGCCGCACGAGCGAGGTCGAGGGCCAGTGTCGAATTGTGGGTCGGAATCCATGAACGCCCGGCCAGGTACGTGTGGTCCGCGTTGTCCACCTGGACACAGCGAACCGGCATGGTTGGGACCGGCCGCACGTCGGTGATGAACCGGCAGCGCGTCGTCGGGTACGACCGGGTACTCTGCCGCGCGAGCTTCCGCGTCAGCCGGAATACCTTGTCGGCCGGCGTGAACGTGACCATGTAGCACGTGGAACTCTCCTCGGTCGCGCCCCTCACCTGCTTGGTCGTCATCTTGGCGCGGTAACCCAGGCTGAGGACGAGTTCCAGGGTGCCGACGGCCAGCCGGCGATTGGTCACAGCGAACTGAACGGTGCCGTTCCTGGCCACATACCCATCAGTGTCGAGGAGCCCGGCCAACAGCGCCCGGCGCTGCGACTCGGCGGCCCGCAGGTACTCAGGCGGAATGTGCTTGTTGCCGAGTACGCCCAGCTTGCGCAGGATAGCCGTGGTGCTTCCATGATCGACTCTGGCCGGTCGCGGCACGCGGATGGCATACCGCGATCGTGATCCCGGTGACTTGACGACCCGCAGACCCTCGGCCTCGATCTGCATGATTATCTCCGGGTCAGCGCCGATCAGCTGGCCGCTCGTGCCTGTCCCGGCGCCCAGCCACGCACCCAGGGGATACGGGGGAAACGGCAGATCCCTGGCTGGCAGCTCGACAGCCTGGGTCACCGCAACCGCGTGATTGTGACGGCCGTCAGCAGGTGAGCGCAACGTGACCGCGATCTGCGCGGTGGTCTCGATGCATTGGTGCGCCGCCCTGGTGGTCGTCCGCCATTGATGCCCGGCATCAGCGATGATGACCGTGCCGTCGTCGAACTCCACCTCGAAGCAAGGGCGCTCGTGCATGATCTCGGTGGCGGCCACAACGCGGGTGGGCTTGCCGTCGGCCCCGATCAGGTGGTCACCGACCTGGACTTCGCCCATGGTGGTCCAGCCAGTGGGGGTCGGCAGCGGCGTGTCCAGCGCGAGCGCCTTGCCCAGGGCCGGGCGGGCGGCTATGACGACCATCTGGCCGGGATGCAGGCCGTTGGTGAGGGAGTCCAGGTCGGCGAACCCGGTGGGCACGCCGGTCATCCGGCCGCCGTGACTGCCGATCGCCTCGATCTCGTCCAGCGCTCCGGGCATGATCTCCGACAGCGGCAGGTAGTCCTCGCTGACCCGCCGGTCGGTGACCGAGTACACCTCGGCCTGCGCCTGATCGACGAGGTCGTCGGCCTCGCCGTCGCCGGAGTAGCCGAGCTGGACGATCCGGGTCCCGACCTCGACCAGGCGGCGCAGGATGGCCCGTTCCCTGACGATCCTGGCGTAGTAGCCGGCATTGGCCGCGGTCGGCACGGAGGCGATCAGCGTGTGCAGGTAGTCCGCGCCGCCCACCCGGCCGACCTCACCGCGCCGGGTCAGCTCGGCCGCGACGGTGACCGCGTCGGCCGGCTCGCCCCGGCCGTAGAGGTCGAGGATGACCTCGTGCACGATCTGGTGGGCGGGCCGGTAGTGATCGTGCGGCCTGATGACCTCGAGCACGTCGGAGATAGCGTCCTTGGACAGCAGCATCCCGCCGAGCACACAGCGCTCGGCGTCGATGTCGTGCGGCGGAGTCCGCTCGAAGTCCCCGCCCCGGGACGCGATCTCGGTGACGCTCACCTTGCCTACCGCCTCCCCTGCACCCGGCGTCATTCGCAACTGTGTTCGGCTGCCTGGTTCCTTTATAGCGGAGCCTTACGACAGTTTTCCTGACGCGGCGCCGACGGCCAACTTCGGATGTGCACGCCCTTGTGGATAGCTTGTGCAGACACGCCGCTCACGCTGTGCGGAGCCTGGGGGCAGCGCTGGGGAGATTCCCGGTCACTCACCGAAGTCGAGTCATCTACCTGCTGTTATATGATCCACCGGCTGTGTGCAAGAAAAACTTCTGCGCTATTTGACCGTCCCCGGTCGCAAGAAGTTATCCACATACGTACGGTGAACTTCCGCCTTGGGCGGCGGCCGGGGCAGAGGCGGCCGGGGGCCGGCGCGCTGGCCCAGGACGACCGGATGAATCGCCGCAATGAGCGCGCGCGCCGAGCGCCGGCCGGGCTATCGTTCGAGTGTGTGTTCGACCCCCGAGCCGTCGCTGGACGACCTCACTTTGGCCATCGACGAGCTGGCGGCGGCCAGCCGGGCCGGGGCGACGCCGGGAGACCTGAACGAGCGCATCGCCCGGCTCTGGGGGATGGTTGCCGACCTCGATCCCGAGCTGGCCAGGCGCCTGTCGCGGTATCAACGCCCACCCGGCGGCGAGACCGACCCGGACAGTGCCGCCGGCCCCGGGCGCTAGGCGGCGACGATCTCGACCTCGAGCGAGGCGCTGACTTCCGGATGCAGCCGCACCGACACCTGGTGCGAGCCGATCGTCTTGATCGGGTTGGTGACCTCGATCCGGCGCCGGTCCAGCTCGGGGCCGCCGGCGGCGCGGACCGCCGCCGCGATGTCCGCGGGGGTCACCGAGCCGAACAGCCGTCCGCTGGCGCCCGCGCGAGTCTGCAGCCGGACGTGGAGCGCCTCAAGCTCGGCCGCCGCGCGCCTGGCGTCGTCGAGGCCCTGGATCGCGCGCACCGAGCGCGCCCGCTTGATCAGGTCGATCTGCTTCTCCGCGCCCCGTGTCCAGGGCATCGCCAGGCGGCGGGGTATCAAGTAGTTGCGCCCGTACCCGCCGGCCACCTCGACCACGTCGCCCGGGCCGCCGAGGCCGGTGACTTCCTGCGTGAGGATGAGCTTCATCGGTGTGCGACTCATCGTTCCGGTCCCCTCGGCGTCAGCGCGCGGTGCTCGTGTAGGGCAGCAGCGCCATCTCGCGGGCATTCTTGATCGCGGTCGCGACGTCGCGCTGGTGCTGCGTGCAGTTACCGGTGACCCGCCGGGCCCGGATCTTGTGCCGGTCGGAGATGAACTTGCGCAGCAGGGCCGTGTCCTTGTAGTCGACGTAGACGATCTTCTCCTGGCAGAACAGGCAGACCTTCTTCTTCGGCTTACGAATTGGTGCCTTGGCCATCGTGGTGCTCCTCTGCAGAGCCCCGCGTCAGCGGGGATGGTCGGTTTCTCGGTAAATAGGGGTCAGAACGGAGGCTCGTCCGTGGTCCCGCCGTCGCCGGCCTCCGACGCCCAGGGATCGGCGGCTGCGCCGCCCTGGCCGCTGTACCCGCCGGACGGACCGCCCTGGCCACCCTGGCCGCCGGGGCCACCCTGGCCGCCGTACCCGCCGCCACCGGACCGGCTGGACTTGGTGACCTTGGCGGACGCGTTGCGCAGCGAGGGGCCGACGTCGTCGACCTCGATCTCGTACACGGTGCGCTTCTCGCCCTCCCTGGTCTCGTAGGACCGCTGCCGGAGCCGCCCGGAGACGATCACTCGCGTGCCCCGCTGCAGGCTCTCGGCCGCGTTCTCCGCGGCCTGGCGCCATACGTTGCAGGACAGGAACAGGCTGTCGCCGTCCTTCCACTCGCCCGTCGCGTTGTCGCGGAACCTCGGCGTGGAGGCGACGCGGAACGTGGCAACGGCCTGCCCGGTCTGGGTGTAGCGGAGCTCCGGGTCGCCGACAAGATTGCCGACGATCGTGATCTGTGTGTCGCCTGCTGCCATGGAGGTGCTCCCGGTCGTTCGGCTGATGGCTCTCTATCGCGGCACGCGGGACGGGCCGCTCAGTGACGGTCCGGGCGGAGGACCTTCGTCCGCAGGATCGCCTCGTTCAGGTTCAGCTGGCGATCCAGCTCCCGGACCGCGTCCGGCTCCGACGTCAGATCGACGACAGCGTAGATGCCTTCGAACTTCTTGTCGATACCATAGGCTAGCCTGCGGCGGCCCCATACGTCGACTTTGTCGACGCTTCCTCCGCTCGTCTTGATGACGTTGAGGAACTGGTCAAGCGACGGCTGAACGGTACGCTCCTCGAGCTCAGGGTCGAGGATGATCATCATCTCGTAGTGGCGCATGTGCGGACCCGGCCTCCTCTGGACTGACGCGGTCACGGTGTTCGGTGACAGGAGGTGCAACGCGCCGCGATCAGGGAACCCCTCTGGCGCGCGCAGCGCGGCCAGCATACCAAGGGCCAGGCCATGCCTTGACCGAACGGCCGCGGGATTCCCCATCGCTGAAGGCGGGAACCATCAACGTGACGTCCTTGCCACTCCGGAGGTGGCCCTATGCCCAACGTCGCCAGAGCCCATCCGCACCTGCCGCACGTCACGCTCAACAGCGATGGCCGGCCGCATCCGCTGCTCAACACGCTCACCTGGATAACGTTCGTCTTCGGCGTCGTCTCCTTGGCCCTCGGCTTCGTCGTCCGGGCGCACCTGGCGGCGTGCGTGACCGGGCTGGTGGCGTTGGCCATCGGGCTGTACGCGCAGCTGATGTCCGAGACCAGGGAGGAGCGCGTGCTCATCGTGACCGGGCTGGTGGCCGCGTTCGTCGGCGCGGGCCTCGGCTTCGCGCACGGCGGCTTCGCCATCTGACTAGCGCGCGGCCGCGAGGCTGCTGTTTCCCGAGCGGTCGATGGCACATCGCCTACCCGCCGCTGTCGGTGATGGCACATCGACCGCGGCCGCGCGCGGGACGGCGGGCGGCCCGGGACCGCGCACGGCGCGCCGGATGCCTCTAGGCTCGGAGGATGACGAGGATCGGGGCCCATGTGCACCGCGGCGACCCGTTCGTCGCAGCGACCTCCTGGGATGCGGAAGTCGCCCAGTTCTTTCTCGGCGACCCGCAGGCCTGGAAGGAGCCGGCCTTCCCCGGTGACCCGGCCGCGCTGCGCGACGCGTTCGCCGAGGCGCGGATCGAGACCTTCATCCATGCTCCGTACCGGATCAACGTCGCGACCACCAACAACCGGATCCGGATCCCCAGCCGCAAGCTGCTCGGCCAGTACCTGGAGGCCGCCGCGGTCATCGGCGCGGCGGGCGTGATCGTGCACGGCGGCCACGTGGACGCGGGAGCGGAGCCCGAGCAGGGGTACGAGAACTGGCAGAAGGCGGTCGAGCGGATCGAGCGCCCGGTGCCGATGCTGATCGAGAACACGGCCGGCGGGGACAGGGCGATGGCCCGCGGCCTGGACGCGGTGGCCAGGCTGTGGGAGGCCATCGCCGGCGGGCTCGACGACAACATCGGCTTCTGCCTCGATACCTGCCACGCGTGGGCCGGGGGCGAGGAGCTGGCCGGCATCGTGGACCGGGTCAAGGCCATCACCGGCCGGATCGACCTGGTGCACTGCAATAACTCCCGGGACGAGCAGGGTTCCGGACGGGACAGGCACGCCGGCATCCCGGACGGGACGATCGATCCGGCGCTGCTGCTCGACGTGATCCGGGCGGCGGGTGCTCCCGCGGTCTGCGAGACGCCCGACCCCGCGAGCGACATCAGCTGGCTCCGCGAGCGGCTCTCCGCTTAACCGGACGGGCCCGTTGCGCCCGCCGGCCGACCGCGGGCCGCGCGGCGCAGCCGCAGCACGAACCGGTCCGGGGCGCCGGCCAGGACGCCGCCGGCCGGGTCGTCCGCGCCGTCCGCGCGGACCAGGTCCGTGTCCGGCCGCAGGATGTCCTTCACCACGAGCACGCACAGCAGCAGCACCGCGGCCAGCCTGGCCAGCAGCGCGGTGAAGTAGAGATCCGGTCCGATGCCGCCCGAGGCGTCGCCCAGCTGGGTAATCAGGTAGGCCCAGATCGCAAAGAAGTAGCCGATCTCGGCCACCTGCCACAGCGCGTAGGACCAGATCCTGGGCCGAGCGAGCACGACGAGCGGCGCCAGCCAGAGAACGTACTGCGGCGACCACACCTTGTTCGTCGCCAGGAACAGCGCGAGCACGAGGAACAGCAGTTGCGGCAGCCGGGGGCGCCGCGGCGCGGCCAGCGCGAGCACGACGATTCCCGCGCAGGCCAGGCAGAACGCGGCCAGCGACAACAGGTTGAGCGTCGGCACCGAGGTCGTGCCCAGCAGGGGCCAGCGCAGGTACCCGAAGAAGTACCAGATCGATCCCCAGTCGGCGCCCCGGTGGTCGCTCAGCCAGTAGAAGTAGTCCCAGCCGGACGGCGCGGCGATCATGACCGGCAGGTTCACCACGAGCCAGGCGGCCGCCGCCGAGCCGGCGGTGACCCAGAACGCTCGCATCCGGCCGGCCCGCACGCACAGCAGCAGCAACGGGCCGAAGAAGACCACCGGGTAGAACTTGGTGGCGATGCCCAGGCCGAGCAGCAGCCCGGCGAGCACATGCCGCCGGGCGGCCCAGGCGGCCAGGCCCACGGTCGCCAGGCTCATCGCGATCAGGTCCCAGTTGATGAACGCGGCCAGGATCACCGCGGGGGACAGCGCGACCAGCAGCGCCGTCCACCGCAGGGCGGGTCCGGCCAGGTAGCCCACGGCGAGCACGGCCGCCGCCGCGAACAGGGCCAGCAGCACCACGGTGAGGTCGAAGAACTCCCTCCCCCGGACGAAGGGGTCACCGATCGGCCGCACCAGCCAGGCGATCGCCTGCATGGCCCAGCCCATGAGCACCGGGTATTCGACGCGATGGCCGAGGTACGGGACCTTTCCCGCGGACAGCTTCTCGCCGAAGTACAGCGGGTAGATGTCGGTGTAGCAGTGGGCCTGGAACTCGCCGACCGCCGTATTCCACGCGCCGGCCCGGCAGGCCGCCTTGTCCAGGAAGCCCAGCCCGCTGCCGAGCACGCTGGCGACGGTCAGGACGGCGGCCGAGCCCGCCAGCGCGGCCAGCCCGGCGCGGTGCGACATCCGGGCCGGGCCGCGGCCTGGCTGAGGGACGGCCCCGGCTGCTCCCGCCGCGTCCCGTTCCGCCATCAGCGGTCAGGCCCGTCGCTCCGGTTCGGGAAGGGCCCGGGAGGCTTCTGCCGCGCGGGCCGGCCTTCGGTCGCGCCGCAGGCGCGCCGGCCGGCTATGCCACCAGGACCCACGGACACACCTTAGCCAGTGCCGCCGGTGCTCAGCCCGGGCTGGGTGGCAGGGTATGGCAGTGTTTCTGGCCCGGAAGGCAGGACGGCGAGGGATTCGGGCTGGTGGGCGTGGCCGGGGGGGTGGTCGGAGGCTGGCTGTGGTGGCCGCAGGGCAGCCCGACGGGGACCCCGGTGCACGTGGGCGTGGGCGTGGGAGACGGCGGCGGGGTCGGGTGGGTGGCGGTGGGGTGCGGCGTCGGGCTGGGCGACGACGGTAGCTGCGCTTGTCCCACCAGGTTCCAGGCGGTGCCGCCTAGGCTCGGGGCGGGGAAGTTCTGGACCGCGAGCTTCGCGAACTCCTTCTGGGCGAACGCGTGCCAGATCATCGCCGGCCAGTTGCCGCCGTAGCCGGGCAGCCCGCCGACGCCGTTCAGGGATTGCCCGCCCGCTTTCGCGTTCTGCTGGTTGGTGAACATCCCGATGGTCAGCGAGTACTGCGGGATGGCACCGAGGAAGAAGGCCGACTGCGCGGTCTCCGTGGTGCCGGTCTTGCCGATGATCGGCCGTCCGTCGGTCATCGCGGCCCGGGTGCCCGTGCCCTGGATGGTGTCGAACGACAGGGTGTAGTCGACGTCGGACGCGACATCGGGAGTGACCGCCTGGCGCCTCGTCACCTTGGCCGGGATGAGCTTCGTCCCCTGGGTAACCTGCTTTATCACGTGCGGGGTGACGTACTGGCCGCCCGCCGCCAGGGTCGCGAACGTGTTCGCCTGCTCCTCCACCGTGAGCGCCGCCGTGCCGAGCGCGATGCCGACCTGCCCGACCTGGCTCTGCAACCCGGACCCGACCTGCGGGTAGGGCCCGGTGTTCACCCCGAACGACTTGGCCATGTTGATGACGTTCTGCGTGCCCACCCGGTGGGTGAGGTCGGTGTACGCGGTGTTCAGCGACTGGGCGGTCGAGTAGATCACGCTCTGCGGGCCGCCGGCGCCGCTGTCGCCCGCGTCGTTGCTGAACTCATGCCATCCGTACGGCGTGCTGGGGCACCCGGTCTGGCCGGGACCCGTGGCGGGCACGGAGAACTGCTGCGGGTACTGGTCGCTGGGCACGCAGAGCGGGGAGGTCCCATTGAGGACGCTGGTCTTGACGCTCATCCCCTGAGACCGCGCGGTCGCGAGCACGTACGGCTTGAACGACGACCCGACCTGTTCCCTGTTGCTCAGCGCCATGTCCACGTTGCAGAAGATCCGCTCGCAGCGCTTGTGCGGCTCGGAATAGCTCGGGCCGCTGTACATGGCGACGATGGCGCCGGTGCCCGGCTGCTCGAGCACCGCACCGACGTGCGCGTACCACGGCAGGGCCTTGCCGTCGGTCGCCATCAGCCTCTCGTTCTGCTTCACCGTGGCGTACAGCGCGTTCATCATCGGCTTGCTGAACGTGGTGACGATGTGCAGTCCGCCGTTGTCGATCTCGGCCGTCGTGTAGTGGTAGGTGCTCTGCAGCTCGGTCTCCACCGCCTGCATGATGTAGCCGTTGTAGCCGGTCCAGCTTGCGCTGCCCGGACGGGTGTCGACCACCTTGGGGAACTTCTGCGCCGAGGCCTGCTGCTGGGTCAGCTTCCCCATCGTGACCATGCCCTGCAGCACGTACTGCCAGCGCGCCACCAGGGGCTTGTACCCCGCGGATCCCGGCGTCGGGTCGAAAGCGCCGGGCGCGTTCACCATCGCGGCGAGCATCGCATCCTGCGCGACGTTCAGCTTGTCGGCCGGCTTGCCGAAATACGTCTCCGCGGCCGCGCCGACCCCGTACGCGCCGTTGCCGAAGTAGATCGTGTTCAGGTACTGGGTGAGAATCCAGTCCTTGGACTTCTGCCGGGCGAGCTTGACCGCGACGAAGATCTCCTTGAGCTTGCGGCTGATCGTCTGCGCGGTCCCGACGTTGGCGTAGTAGTTGCGGACGAACTGCTGGGTGATGGTGGAGCCGCCCTGCAGCGAGGCGCCCGAGCCGGTGAGGTCGTCCCAGGCCGCGCGCAGGATGCCGGTCGGCGAGACCCCGCCCTCGTTGTAGTAGTTCCTGTCCTCGGCCGCCACTACCGCGTTCTTGAGCTGGACGGGAATCTGGCTCGAGGTGAGCACCTGGCGGTTCGTGGTGCCGAACTTGCCCACCACGGTCTTGCCGTCGCTGAAGTAGACCGTCGATGACTGCTGCAGGGCCAGCGCCGACACATCGGTCGGAATCGGGGTGCTCGAGTAGGCGATGCCGATGAGGACCGCGACGGCCACGACCACGGCCCCCACGGCCGACAGTACGACCGCGAGCGCCTTCTTCCAGGTCCAGTGGCGCCACCAGCTGCCCTTGCGCTTGGCAGGCTTATCCGCGCGGCCGCCGCGACCCCGGCGGCCGCCGTTCCCGCCACCGGAGCCGGGGCGCTCCTCGGTGTCGGCGTAACGCATGGACCGCCGCCCGACGCGGGTTCCGCCGCGCGAGCGGGATCCCGCGGGCCGGCCGGACCCGCGGCCGCCGGCCCCGTTACCGTCACCCCAGCGGTAGCCATCGGCCTCGCCGTAGCCATCGGCCTCGCCGTAGCCATCGCCTCGGCGGTAATCATTGCTCCCGCGGTATGCGTTGCCACGGTCATGGCCGCCGCCGCGGGCGGACCGGTCGCCGAGGCCGAACCGCTCGCGGTCATCGCGACCGTAGTCCTCACCGCGCGCGCCGTAGCCGGGGCCGGGCTTACCGTGACGTGGCCGGCCTGACCCGGTGAAGTCTCGAGTACTCACGCATCCTCACTGGTTCGCGGCCTTCGAACAGCCGGGCCGCGGGCGTTGACAGGGTCGCGGGCCAGCCATCCGGGCTCAAGCTACCCGGTCACATCGTGCGCTACCGGCCCAGCGGTCTTATCCGTCACATCCGCAACGAGATCGTACGGCCTCGTGGTGACTCAATCGCCCGCCCGGACACGCCGTCCGCGCCTGGTGCGCGGCTCACCCGTGCCTAGTACGTAGGACGAAGCGAGGTGATTCCAGCCACAACTTTGGCAGACCTCGACGACGTAGACCTGGAACTCGCCGTATTCCAGCGCCATTTCATCGAGTTCTGGACCCCTTTTGACTCTTCCTTCATACTGGCCGAGCTCGTCGCCGTAGACGTAGGTCACGTGGGTCAGCCTGGCCCTGCGGCAGATGGGGCAGGGCCGGTCGGTGGGCTCGCCGTGAAACTTCGCGGCCCGCAACAGGTACGGGTGCGCGTCGCAGACATCGGCGATCGTGGTCTGTCCGCGCAGCACGGACTTCAGCGTCGCCCTCCTGGCGAGCGCGTAGTCCACGACCGAACGCATAGAACCCATCCCCGACAGGGTACGACGGATGCCCGCCGACGCCGAGTCCGGAACTTCGCTGCGATGCCGACTTGCATTGCGCCCGGGACCAACATATCTTGGCGATGTATCGAACCGATACAACCGGACGATACATCGCCAAGATACGTCACGGCGGCCCGGCCCGATCTCGGGCATGCGGCAGGCCGAGCAGAGAAAGGTCACGGCTGGGTGAGCGACCATAGCGCAGGCAGCTTCGGCCCGCCCGAGGGCCGCGCAGGCAGCAGGCGCTCGGGAGTGCTCGAACTCGCCGTGCTCGGCCTGCTCCACGAGACGCCCATGCACGGATACGAGCTGCGTAAGCGGCTCAACGCCCTGCTCGGCGCCTTCCGGGCCTTCTCCTACGGGTCGCTCTACCCATGCCTGAAGGACCTGCTGCTGAGCGGCCTGATCGCGGAGGATTCCGGGCCGGACGCCCCGCGGCCGCTGGCCGGACGCCGGTCGAAGATCGTCTACCGGCTGACCGCCGAGGGCAAGGAGCGGCTGCAGGATCTGCTCGCCGAGGCCGGGCCCGCCGCCTGGGAGGACGACGGGTTCGGTGTCCGGTTCGCCTTCTTCGGCCAGACCCGGGCGGACGTCAGGCTGCGCATCCTGGAGGGACGGCGCAGCCGGCTCGAGGAGCGGATGGAGAGCGTGCGCGCCGCCCTGGCCCGGACCAGGGAGCGCCTGGACAGCTACACCCTGGAGCTGCACAAGCATGGCCTGGAGTCGGTCGAGCGGGAAGTCCGCTGGCTGAACGAGCTGATCGCATCGGAAAGAGAATCCGGCCCGGATAACAAGACCGAAACGTGACGCGGCCGCACCCTGCCCGCCTCCGGCGGCACGGCCGCGCCATGAGTAGACGCACCATGAACGGCACGAGTAAAGGAGCCATCCTGATGGGATCGGTACGGGTAGCCATCGTCGGCGTGGGCAACTGCGCTAGTTCCCTCGTCCAGGGCGTCGAGTATTACTCCGACGCTGCCCCGGACAGCCGGGTGCCCGGCCTGATGCATGTGCGGTTCGGTCCGTATCACGTCTCGAGCGTGAAATTCGTCGCCGCATTCGACGTGGACGCCAAGAAGGTTGGCCAGGACGTGTCCGACGCCATCCTGGCCAGCGAGAACAACACCATCAAGATCTGCGACGTGCCGCCCACCGGAGTAACCGTGCAACGCGGCCCGACCCTGGACGGGCTGGGCCAGTACTACCGCGACATCATCACCGAGTCCGACGAGCCGGTGGCGGACGTGGCGCAGGTGCTCAGGGACACCCGGGCGGACGTGCTCGTCTCCTACCTGCCCGTGGGCTCGGAGGAGGCCGACCGCTACTACGCCCAGTGCGCCATCGACGCCGGCGTCGCGTTCGTCAACGCGCTTCCCGTGTTCATCGCCTCCGACCCGGTCTGGGCTGACAAGTTCACGCAGGCGGGTGTGCCGATCATCGGAGACGACATCAAGTCCCAGGTCGGCGCCACAATCACGCACCGCGTGCTGGCCAAGCTGTTCGAAGACCGCGGGGTGGAACTGCAGCGCACCTACCAGCTCAACGTCGGCGGCAACATGGACTTCATGAACATGCTGGAGCGCAGCAGGCTCCAGACCAAGAAGGTGTCGAAGACACAGTCGGTGACCTCGCAGATCCCGCACGAGATGGAGCGGGCCGCGGTGCACATCGGCCCGTCGGACCACGTGCCCTGGCTGGACGACCGCAAGCTGGCGTTCGTGCGGCTCGAGGGGCGGGCCTTCGGCGACGTGCCGCTGAGCCTGGAGTACCGGCTCGAGGTCTGGGACTCGCCGAACTCGGCGGGGGTCATCATCGACGCGATCAGGGCCGCCAAGATCGCCAAGGATCGCGGCATCGGCGGCCCGGTGCTCTCCCCGTCCTCGTACTTCATGAAGTCGCCGCCCGAGCAGTACGGCGACGACGTGTGCCGGGACCGGGTGGAGAAGTTCATCCGCGGCGAGATCGACCGCTGATTCCCCAGATCGGGACTGTCGGCAGCCGACGGCCCAGCCCGTAGGCTGAACGTGTGGGCTTTCACGCGGGTGTACGCGACCTGCTGGCCGCGGCCCGAGTGAGGCCAGGCCCGAGCGGGCGGCCCGCGCGATCGTCGTTCTTCGCCGACCTGGGCACGGTGCTCGCCGAGCGCGACTTCCGCCGCCTGTTCGGCACCCGGCTGATATCGCAGGCCGGGGACGGCATGTTCACGGCCGGGCTGGGCGCGTATGTGTTCTTCAACGCGACGAGTTTCCCCAACCCGGTGTCGGCGGCCAGCGCGTTCGCGGTGCTTTACCTGCCGTACTCGCTGATCGGCCCGTTCGCCGGCGTGTTCATCGACCGCTGGTCGCGCCGGCAGATCCTGGTCTGGTCGGCGCTGGTCCGCGGTGTCTTCGTGGCGCTGACCGCCGCCCTGGTGGCCGCGGGAAGCCTGGGGGTGCCGCTCTACGCCGGCGTGCTCGCCGTGCTCGGCGTGAACCGGTTCTTCCTGTCCTCGCTGTCGGCCGCCATGCCGCACGTGGTGGCGGAGGACAAGCTGGTGATGGCGAACTCGGTGGCTCCGACCTCCGGCACGATCGCCGGCTTCATCGGCGGGTTCATCGGGCTGGGCGTTCACCTAGCCACCGGCGGCGGCCGGGGCGGCTCGGCGGTGACTGTCCTCGCCGCGGGCGCCTGCTACCTGGTGGCCGGGACGGTCGCAGCCACCATGCACCGGAACGTGCTCGGGCCCGACCAGCCCGCGGGCGGGCATCAGCGCACCGGGGTGATCACCGAACTAGGCACGGTCGCGGTCGGCCTGGCCGAGGGGGCGCGGCACGTGCTGGGACGGCACCGGGCCGCCGCAGCCCTGCTGGCCACCGCGGGCCAGCGGATGATGTACGGGATCTTGTTCCTGATGTCGATCCTGCTGTACCGCAACTACTTCTACCACGCGAGCGCCAACAACGCGCTGAACCATTTCGCCCTGGTCATCGTGGCCGCGGCGATCGGCTACGGCGCCGCCGCGGTGATCACCCCGATCGTGAGTCCGCGGCTGCCCCAGGGCAGCCTGATCACGATCATGCTCTTGGTGGCCGGCATCGTGTGCGGCGCGCTGGGCGTCACGTTCCGGCAGGTGCCGTTCTACTTCATCAGCTTCGCGCTCGGCCTCGCCGCGCAGTCCGTGGCCATCACCGCGACCACGATCATCCAGCGGGAGGTGGACGACGTCTTCCGCGGGCGGGTGTTCTCGTTCTACGACCTGCTGTTCAACGTGCCGTTCGTGATCGGCGCGGCCGTGAGCGCGGCGTTCATGCCCTTCGACGGCAAGTCGTACGCGCTGGTGGGCGCGGCCAGTGCGGGCTACGTGCTAACGGCCGTGGCGTACTCGCTGCTCAGCCGTCAGCGCCCCGCGGACGGATCGCCCTCGCCGTCGGCGGTCAGCCCCTCCGCCGCCGCCCAGCGCAGCAACTCCTGAGTGGCCCGCTCCCGGCCCAGCGGGCCGTACTCGATGCGCAGCTCGAGCAGGTGCTTCAGCGCCGCCCCGACCGCGGGTCCTGGCGGCACGCCCAGGATGGTCATGACCTCGTTGCCGTCCAGGTCAGGTCGCAGCCTGGCCAGTTCCTCCTGCTGGCCGAGTTCGGTGATCCGGTCCTCGAGGCTGTCGTAGGACCGGGCCAGCCAGGCGGCCTTGGCCTTGTTCCTCGTCGTGGAGTCCGCCCTGGTCAGCGCGTGCAGGCGGGTCAGCAGCGGGCCGGCGTCCCTGACGTAGCGGCGGACGGCGGAATCGGTCCACTCACCCGACCCGTAACCGTGGAACCGCAGGTGCAGGAAGATCAGGTTCGCCACGCCTTCGACCACCGGCGCCGGGAAGCGGAGCTGCTTCAGCCGCTCACGCGCCAGGCCCGCGCCCACCGCCTCGTGGTGATGGAAGGCGACCCGTCCCCCGGGCAGCTTGGACCTGGTCTGCGGCTTGCCGATGTCGTGCAGCAGCGCGGCCAGCCGCAGGATGAGGTCATCGTGCAGCCCGTACCGGTCCTCGAGCGAGATCGCCTGCGCAAGCACGGTGAGCGAGTGCTGGTACACGTCCTTGTGCCGGAAGTGCTCATCGGCCTCGAGCCGGAGCCTGGGCACCTCGGGCAGCACGTACTCGGCCACGCCGGTGTCGACCATGAGCTTGATCCCCCGGACCGGGTCCCGGGCGAGCATGAGCTTTTCCAGCTCATCCCTGATCCGCTCGGCGGACACGATTTCCAGCCGGCCGGCCAGCCGGGTCATCGCGTCGGTGACCTCGGCGGTCGGCTCGAAGCCGAGCTGCGCCGCGAACCGGGCCGCGCGCAGCATGCGCAGCGGGTCGTCGGTGAACGAGTCTTCCGCCGTGCACGGCGTGCGCAGCACCTTCTCGCGCAGGTCGCGCAGGCCCCCGAAGGGGTCGACCAGCTCCCCGGACGGCAGCCGGGCGGCCATGGCGTTCACCGTGAAGTCGCGCCGCCCCAGGTCGCCTTCGAGGGTGTTCTCGTAGCGCACCTGAGGCTTGCGGGAGCGTTCGGTGTATCGCTCGCTCCGGTAGGTGGTGACCTCCAGCGTGTCGTCGCCCTTGCGCAGGCCGACCGTGCCGAACTCGATCCCGACCGTCCAGCTGGCGTCCGCCCAGCCGGCGGTGATCTCCAGGACCTGCTGCGGCGACGCGTCGGTGGTCAGGTCGAGATCGGGGGAGGGACGCCGCAGGAACACGTCACGGACCGGGCCGCCGACCAGCGCCAGCTGGTGGCCGCGGCGGGTGAACAGGCGGGCCAGGTCATCCAGGCGACGCGTGACGGGCCTCAGCAGTTCAGCGGCGGCCTTGCGCTGCGCTGGGGTCAGCGGGTTCGAATCCGGCACGGGCATCGAGGTTACTGGCGTAGGTAAAATCAGCGGAGGCAGGTGTCCCGGTGGGTTCCTGAAGGGACAGGAGCCCGAAGCTTAACGGGCACCGCGGCCCGGACGCTACGCGCAGCGCAGCCGTGCGGGCCGGTACGGTCCCGCTGGGACCCGGAGGCATTGATGAATAACGTTCTCACAGTTCACTGCGCGCTGCTGGAGAACGGTGTCCGGCACGAAATCGTCCAGCTGCCGCAGACGATCACATCGGCCGATCAGCTTCCCGCGGCGCTGGCCTTGCCACCGCGGCGCTGCCTCGCGGTACGCGTGTACGAGGTGGATGACCGGTACGTCGCGATGATCGTCCCGGCGGACACGGTCCCGCCGGCCCAGGTGGTCAGGGAAATCACCGGCGGGCAGCAGGCCCGCGCCGCGGGCGAGGCCGAAATCAGCTCGGTGACCGGCTACGCGGCCGGGCTGGTCGCACCGCTGGCCCTGCCCGACGAGTTGCCGCTCTACGTGGACCAGGCCCTGGCCGACAGTGCCGACGACGGGGCGGTCGTCTACACCGCGACCGGCGAGCCCGGTACCGCGCTCGGCATCAGGCTGCAGGACCTGCTGGCCGGGTGCGCGGCAAAGCCCGCCGCACTCAGCCAACGGCAATAGCATTTCAGCCGTGTCACGACCCCATCCCGCGCCGAGCCGGACCGGACCCGCGGCTCCAGCGGCCGGGCGCCGGCGCGCCGGGGCAGCCGGGCGGGCCGGGATGGCCAGGCGGGCCGTCTGCCTGGCCGGCGCGGTCGCGGGCACGCTCGCGGTCAGCATCGCGGCCGGCCCGGCGGCCCTGGGCCAGCAGGCACAGAACCAGCAGGCACAGAACCAGCAGGCACGGGGACAGGCGTCGCAGCCAGGCCGGCAGCTGTCGGTCGTCATCGAGTCGGTCAGCCCGCAGTGGGCCACGCCGGGTCACAAGGTGACGGTGACCGGCATCGTCAGGAACGGCACAACGACGGCTCAGCGGGACCTGTCCGTCCAGTTGCGCTCCTCGCTGTACCCGCTGAGCAACCGGACCGAGCTGGGGCTCTACGCCGCGGGTGAGCTCCCGGCGGACGGTCCGGTGGGGCTGGCGGTGTCACTGCACCGGGTCATCCCGGCCGGCGGCGAGCTTTCCTGGCAGGCCACGCTGCAGCCGTCCATGGTGGGCATGACAACGTTCGGCGTCTACCCGCTGGCCGCCCAGATCGTGAACGGCGCGACCGGGCAGGCCGTCACCGACCGGACCGGGCAGACCGTCACCGACCGGACGTTCCTCCCGTTCTGGCCCGGCCAGAGCGCCTCGTCGCGGCCGCGGCCGCTGAGCATCGCCTGGATCTGGCCGCTCATCGATCACCCTTACCAGGCGGCCTGCCCCTCCCTGTTCAGCAACGCCCTGGCCGGGCGCCTGGCCGCCAACGGCCGGCTGGGCAGGCTGCTGACCGCGGGCGCCAGCTACTCGACCGCTGCCCACCTAACCTGGGCCCTCGACCCGGCGCTGGTCCAGAACGCGCACACCATGACCACCCGGTACCAGGTCGACGGCTTTCCCGGCTGCGACGATGCCACGTCGCTGCGGGGCAGCCCGGCCGCCCAAACCTGGCTGCGGCAACTCTCCCACGCCATTTCCGGGCAGCAGGTCTTCTTCACCCCGTACGGCGACGCCGACGTCGCCGCGTTGAGCCACGTCGGCCTCGACACCGACCTGAAGCGGGCTTTTGCCGATCGCCAGATCGGCCAGCACATCCTGCACCTGCCGACCGCCGGCGACATCGCCTGGCCGGACAGCGGGCTCGCCGACTCGGGCGTGCTCGGTAACCTCGCGGCCTACGGCGGGATCAAGACGGTGGTGCTGGACTCCACCGTGATGCCGCCGTCCGCCCCGCCGCCGAACTACACCCCGAGCGCGCAGGCCTCGGTCGCCTCGAGCATCGGCACGCGGCTGAACGTGCTACTCGCCGACCATGAGATCACGCAGATCCTGCGCTCCGGTGGCTCGGCCCGGCCCGGCACGGCGTTCACCACGCAGCAGCGATTCCTGGCCGAGACCGCCATGATCGTCGCCGAGAGCCCGCAGCTGGCGCGCAGCCTGGTGGTAGCCCCGCCGCGGCGGTGGAACCCGACCCCCAGCCTGCCCGGCGCCCTGCTCAGCGACACCGTGCGCGCGCCGTGGCTGAAGCCCACCAGCCTGGCCGCCCTCGCCGCGGTCAAGCATCCCACCGGGCAGGCGCCCCGCCGTCCGCCGCGCAACCGCCAGGTGAGTAAGGAAGAACTCAGCGGGTCCTACCTCGCACAGGTCTCTAGCCTCGACAAGGCCGTCAGCGTGCAGGGCAGCATCCTCGTCCCGCCGGCTCACGACTACCTGGGCACCGCGGTCGCCAGCCTGGAGTCAACGGCCTGGCGAGGCGACCAGGCCGGCACCCGGCAGGCCCTGATCAGGCGAGTGGCCCGCTATGTCGCCGCTCAGGGCAGGAAGGTCTCCATCATCGACCGGGGCCAGATCACGCTGAGCGGCTCCTCGGGCAAGGTGCCCATATCCATCACCAACCGGCTGCCGGGCCCGGTCCAGGTCCAGCTGCACGCGCGCGTCCCCCCGGACAAGAGGCTCATCGTCGAGTCGTTCGACAACCGGGTGTCCATCCCGCCGGGCAAGACCGTGACGGTCAGGGTGCCCGTGCACGCCTCGACGGTGGGCGTGACCTACGTCACGCTCGGTCTGCTCGCCCCCGGCGGCCACCCGCTGCCCGGCACGCTGGTCCGGCTGTCCGTGCACGCCACCCGCTTCGGCACGCTCGCCCTGGTGATCATATGCGCGGCGCTGGGCGTGTTCGTGCTCACCGCGTTCGCCCGGACGGTCAGGCGGGGACGCAGGGACGGCCGCGGCGGAGGCGAACCCGGACATACCGCGTCCGATCCACCAGGTCCGGCGACCGTAACGGGTAGCGTCATGTCTGGCGACGACCTCGCGCACGACCACCCGCCGGAGGATCCGGATGAGTACGCCGACGCACGGGGCCGGGCGAGCCGCTGACCGCGGCCGCGGGGACTCCCCGCGGGGCGAGCAGCCGCCCGGCCACCGTGCGCAGCCCGGAAACGGGGCGCGGGCACCCAGAGAGCCCGAGGACTGGCCGGTCCCGGCGCCGCCGCCCCGCACCCCCGCGCCGCCCCCGGGCCCGACCGGGCCGCCACCCAGCGGCAGGGAGCCGCAGCGGACTCCCTGGCAGCCGCAGCGGGCCCCGGCCCAGGGCGATCACGGTCCCGGGCAGCTCCCGCGGACCGCCGCCCCGCCGGACCGCGGGGCTGCGCAGCTCCCGCGGAACCCGGCACCGCCCGCCCGCAGGCCGGCGCAGCCGGCGCGGAACCCGGCACCTCCGGACGGCGCAGCCGGGCCGTACCCGCGCGATCCCTGGCCGTCGCGCCCGGGCGGGCCGCCCGCGGCGCCGTACCGGCCATCCGCGGCTCCCGGCCGCCCGCCCGCACCCGAGTACCGTCCGCCGCCGACGTACCGGCGGCCCGCCGGAGGGCCGCGCGGCCTGCGGCGCCCAGCCGCGCCCGGGGACACCGATGTCAGCCTGCTGCGCTCCAGCGGCGGGATGGCGCTCGGCACCCTCGTCTCCCGGCTGACCGGGTTCCTGCGCACGCTGCTTCTCGCCGCCGCCGTCGGCTCGGCGGCGCTGGGCAACGCCTACAACACCGCCAACACGCTCCCCAACGTGGTCTACGACCTGATGCTGGGCGGCATCCTGACCAGCGTCGTGGTCCCGCTGCTGGTTACCGCGGCCCGCCGGGATCCCGACCGGGGCGAATCCTATTTCCAGCGCATGTTCACCCTCGGCGTGATCGCGCTGGGCGCGATCACGCTGGTCGCGACGCTGGCCGCGGCGCTCATCGTGGATCTGTACGCGGGCGCCTTGCAGGGGCCGACGCGCCACCTGATGCTGGTGTTCGCCTACTTCTTCATCCCGCAGATCTTCTTCTACGGGGTGAGCTCGCTGGCCGGGGCCATCCTCAACGCCCGTGGCCGGTTCGCCGCGCCGATGTGGACGCCGGTGATCAACAACGTCGTCGTGATCCTCATCCTGCTGATGTACCTGGCCGTGGCCGGGGCGGGCCGCACGCCCGTCACGATCACCTCCGGCCAGGTCCTGCTCCTCGGCGTCGGTACCACGCTGGGCATCGTCGCGCAGACCGCTGCGCTGATCCCCTCGCTGCTGCGGTGCGGCTTCCGGCCCCGGCCGACGTTCGGCTTCCGGCGTGCCGAGGTGGCCGAGATCGGCCGGATGGCGGGCTGGCTGTCCGGCTACGTGATCACCACGCAGATCACATTCCTGACCACAGCGCGATTTGCCAGCGACGCCTCGAAGCACGCGCAGAGCGCCGGGTTCGCCGCGTACAGCTATGCCTACCAGCTGTTCCAGATGCCCTACGCGATCATCGCCATCTCGGTGATCACCGCGCTGCTGCCGCGGATGGCCGCGCACGCTGCCGCCCGCCGCTACTCCCGGGTCCGGGCGGACTTCTCCACCGGGATCAGGCTGTCCGCGGTGATCGTGGTGCCCTCGTCGCTGCTGCTGGCCGTGCTCGGCGGGCCGCTCGCCGTGGTGCTGTTCGCGCACCTCAGCATCTCGGTGGCGCACGCGAACTACATCGGCGAGGTGTTCGCCGTGTTCTCGCTCGGGCTCGTCCCCTACATGACATTCCAGCTGCTGCTGCGGGTGTTCTACTCGCTGCACGACAGCCGGACGCCGTGCTTCATCGGGGTCGCGACGATGGCGGTCAACATCACGATCAACGTGATCGCGCTGAACGTGCTGCCGGCCCACCGCGTCGTGCTGGGGCTCGCCGCGGGCTACTGCGTGGCTTACCTGGTGGGCGCGGTCCTGGCCTGGCGGCTCGTGCTGCGCCGGGTGGGCAGCCTGGACGGGCGGGCGATCACCAGGAGCCTGATCAAGATATACGTCGCGACCATCCCGCCGGTCATCTTCGCGTTCGAGATCAAGTACGCCGTGGGCGCGGTCCTTAACCCCGGCTTTGCCTACGGGCTCGTCACCGTTCTGGTGGGCGGCGGCGGCGGGCTGCTGCTGTACGTGCTGTTCGCCCGGGCCCTGCGGATCAAGGAGATGGCCGGCCTGATGGCTACGATCGGCGCACGGTTCGGCGGCGGCCAGGCGGCTGGGGCACCGCAGCCGCCGCCGCGACGGCACCGGGGCAGGCCGCCCGGACGCCGCAGGCGGTAGCCAGGGCCGGCGCACAGCCGGATAACGGTTTGCCAGTCCGGCCCCCCGGCAACTCCAGATCAGGACGCTCACGGCCTAGCATGGTGTGCAGCACGCGTGAGATACCGCATCGCCGGTACGGCCAACTGTCGGGGCTCGGAGGGAGAGTCGAGGGCTGGCCCCGCTCTCGAGCAGACGTATGAGCACGTTTACTTCTGAGCCCGGAGCCTTGCTGGCCGACCGTTACCGGCTTGAGGACAGGGTCAACGCCGCGGGCGGCTGGGCGGCGTGGAAGGCGACCGACGAGACGCTCGCCAGGGCCGTTACCGTGCTCACGTTCGCGCCCGACTTCCCGCGGATCGAGGAGGTTCTGACGGCGGCCAGGGCGGCCAGCAGGCTCACCGACTCCCGCCTGGCCCAGGTATTCGACGTCGAGGACGGCGGGGACCGCGCCTATGTCGTGCTGGAGTGGGTGGCGGGCGACTCGCTCGACGACATGCTGGGCGGCGGCCCGCTCGACCCGGCGCAGGGGGTCGCGCTCGTCACCGAGGCATCGAAGGCGCTGGCAGGCGCGCACGCGGCCGGGCTCTGCCACCTCTGCCTGACCCCGCAGTCGCTGCACTGGACGCCCGGCGGCGGCGTGAAGGTGACCGGGCTGGGCATCGACGCCGCGCTGGCCGGCGTCGCTGCCGACGAACCAGCCCTGGCCGACACCCAGGGTCTCGGCCGGCTGCTCTACGCCACCCTGACTGGTCACTGGGCGGGGCTGGAGAGCACCTCACTGCCGCCCGCGCCGATGGCCGAGGGCCAGCCCCGCAGCCCCCGCCAGGTCCGGGCCGGGGTCCCGACCGCGATCGACTCCGTGGTCTGCGACGCACTGTTCCAGCGGCCCCGCCGGGACCGGCCGCCGGTGACCACCCCGGCGCTGCTGGCCCAGGCCCTCACCGAGGTCAGCCCGGCGCCCGCCCGGCCGGGAGTGCCACCCGTCGCCGGCTTCGCCGCCGGGCAGCCGCTGTCCGCCGGCGACCATGACGATCCCTTCTCCTGGCCGTCGGGGAACGGGGCTGGCCTGCCTGTGCGGCGCGGGCGCGGCCACGCGGCCCCGGGACAGCGCGCCGTGACCACCAGCGCCGTGGTCGGCATCATCATCGTGCTCGTGCTGGTCGGGATCGGCGTGGGCGGCTGGCTGCTCAGCCACCGGCACAGCGGGCCAAAGCCGTCGCCCACGCAAAGCCACCAGACGCGGCCTTCGCACCGAGTCGCCGCGACCCAGCTCAAGCCGGTGAGCGCCACGTCCGCGGACGACCCGCAGGCCGCGCCCCTGGCCATCGACTCCAGCGCGAGCACCTTCTGGCACACCTCCTACTACCTGGACAGCCCGTACTTCGGCAACCTCAAGAAGGGCACCGGGCTGGTCCTGGACATGGGCAAGCCAGTGAAGGTCAGCCAGGTCCGGGTCAAATTCGGCTCGACGCCGGGGGCCAACGTCCAGATCAAGGTGGACAACTCGGCCCTGCCGCCGGACCCGGCGGCCGCGGGGCCGCTGCCTACGGTGGCCCAGGCCAACGGCATCGGCGGCTCTCACACGTTCACGATGAACAAGCCGGTCCGCGGACGGTACGTCGTCATCTGGCTGACCAAGCTGCCGCCGCTGACCGGGACGGGCAACCGGTACCAGGCCAACATCTACGACGTCACCATCCGGGGCACAGGCTGAACCTCGGGCCCGCTTCCTCCGGCGGCCGACCAGACGCCGAGCTGCTGCGTCTTCACGTAGCCGGCGACCCCGATGCGTTCGGCGAGCTGTTCCGCCGTCATCGCGACCGGCTCTGGGCGGTGGCGCTGCGCACGCTGCACGACCCGGATGACGCCGCGGACGCGCTGCAGGAGGCGATGATCTCCGCGTTCCGCCGGGCGGCGGAGTTCCGCGGTGACGCGGCCGTAACCACCTGGCTGTACCGGATCGTGGTGAACGCCTGCCTGGACCAGCTGCGCCGCCGGGCCGCCCGGCCGACGGTGCCGACCGAGGATGAGGCGACACTGGACGCGCTCGGCCAGCGGCACGGCGGCCCGGCCCCAGACCCGACGCCGGCCAGTGACACGGCGATGGACGTCGAGGCGGCGCTGCGGCTGCTGCCCGACGGGCAGCGGGCGGCGCTGGTCCTGGTGGACATGCTCGGGTACTCGGTGGCCACGGCCGCGGACGTGCTCGGCGTGTCGCCGGGTACGGTGAAGAGCCGCTGCGCCCGGGGCCGGGCCAGGCTGCTTCCGCACCTGGCGCACCTCAGGGACACCGGGCCGCCACTGGGTCCGCCACGGAACCAGACCACCGCCGGGTGCGTCTCACCTTCGCCGGGCGTGCCGCCGCCGCAGGGCGAGCCCCCGCAGGGGGCAAAGCCGGCACCGGCCGCCGCCCGTCCCGGCGGCCTGCTCGCCAGTCAGGGCAACCCGGGCCACCCGGCCGCGCCAGCCGACCAGCGGACACCAGAGGAAGGAGGGAGCACAGACCATGATCGGCCATCCTGATGCCGACACCCTCGCCGCCTGTCGCGAGGGATTGCTCGGCAGGCGCCGATCGGCCCGCATCCGCGCGCATCTGGCCCGGTGCTCCCGCTGTGCATCCCTCGACCACGAGCTGGCCGCGGTAACCAGCCTGCTGGCCAGCGCCCCGGCGCCGAGGATCCCGGACGAGCTCGCGGCCCGGCTGGATACCGTGCTGGCCGCCGAGTCGGCAGCCCGGGCCCGCGGCGAGAGTCCCGCCGCAGACGGCATCCCCGCCACCGCGGGCGGCATCCCCGCCACCGCGGGCGCGACGACCGGCGCGGCGGACGGAGGGTCCGGCCCAGCGGGCCAGGCCGGACCGCGCCCCAGCCGGCCCCGCTCCACCCGCCCGGCGCGGCCGTGGCGCGTCACCGCGCTGCGCGCCGCCTCGGTGACCGCCGCCCTGCTGGTCATCGCGGGCGGCGGCTACGGCGTGTCCCGGCTGCTGCAGGGCGGCAACAGCGCCGAGAACTCGCCAGTCTCCGGGGGATCGCATAGCCTTCCGAGCCTCGCCCCCGGCGTACACGTGCCCAGGCACGGTGGCAACTCGGCGGCCGGGCCCTCCGGGGCGGGGCTGATGATCCCCGCCGGCGGCGTATCGCTCGTGCACAGCGGCACCGACTACGAGCCGGGCCAGCTGGTGGCCCAGGCGGAGGCGGTGCTGGCCCGCCGGCCCGCCAAATCCGGCGGGCAGTCGACCTCGTCCGTGCCCACCACGCTGGCGGGCTGCGTCAGGCTGTTTGCCGGCGTGGCACGTCCGGTCCTGGTGGATGAGGCGAGCTACCGCGGACAGCCGGCCACGATCATCATCCGCGCCCCCGCCGGCACTCGGCCCGGACACGTCTGGGTGGTGGTCCCCGGCTGCTCGGCCGCGGGCCGCCGGCTCATGAGCACCGCCGTGCTGCCCGCTTCCGGCTGAGCCCGCCGTGGCCGGGCTGGCGCCGGGAAAGGCTCGCCAAAAAGCTGGTGGCCGGCACCGGCCCGTTCGGGAATCTCCGGGCCCTAGGATCCGTTGCAGTCCGTGCCGGCAAGGTGAAGGGCGAAGATCGTGACCGAAGTCCGTAACGTGATCATTATCGGGTCAGGACCCGCGGGGTACACCGCGGCGCTGTATGCTGCCCGCGCGGACCTTCAGCCGCTCGTCTTCGAGGGCTCGGTCACCAGCGGCGGCGCGCTGATGAACACCACTGACGTGGAGAATTTTCCCGGCTTCCCCGACGGGATCATGGGCCCGGATCTGATGGATCTGCTGAGAAAGCAGGCCGAACGGTTCGGGGCCGAGCTGGTCGCCGACGACGTGCTCGCCGTCGACATGAAGGCCGAGCCCAAGGTGGTCAAGACCGACACCGAGACCTACCTGGCCAGGGCCGTGATCATCGCCAGCGGCTCCGGTTACCGCAAGCTCGGCGTGACGGGCGAGGACCGGCTGGCCGGCCACGGGGTGTCCTGGTGCGCAACCTGCGACGGCTTCTTCTTCCGCGGGCAGGACATCGTCGTGGTGGGCGGGGGTGACTCGGCCATGGAAGAGGCGCTGTTCCTGACCCGGTTCAGCCATGTCACCGTGGTGCACCGGCGCGACGCGCTGCGGGCCTCCAAGATCATGCAGGACCGCGCCTTCGCCAACCCGAAGATCACGTTCCTCTGGAACCGCGAGGTGACGGAGATCCTGGGCGAGGACCGGGTGACCGGCGTCCGGCTCCGGGACACCGTCACTGGTGCCGAGGAGATCCACCCGGCCGGCGGCCTGTTCGTGGCCATCGGGCACGACCCGCGCAGCGGGCTGTTCGCCGAGCAACTGCCCACCGATGCCGACGGCTACCTGGTCGTGGACCAGCCGTCCACCCGGACCGTCATCGATGGCGTGTTCGCCTGCGGTGACGTGGTGGACCGCACCTACCGCCAGGCGGTGACCGCGGCCGGCACCGGGTGTGCCGCAGCGCTCGATGCCGAACGCTGGCTGGCCAGCCAGGAGAGCTGACCGCGACTTTCCCTCCCACCACTGGACTAAAGGAGTTATCAACGTGGCCACCAAGATCGTGACCGACGACACGTTCGAGACCGAGGTTCTCAAGAACGACAAGCCCGTCATCGTCGACTACTGGGCCGAATGGTGCGGGCCGTGCCGGATGGTCGCGCCGGTGCTGGAGGAGATCGCCGCCGAGCACGCCGACAAGCTCGACGTGGCCAAGCTCAACATCGACGAGAACCCGTTGGTCGCCCAGCGCTACGGGATCCTGCAGATTCCCACGCTCAACGTGTTCTCCGGGGGCGAGGTCGTCAAGCAGGTCATCGGGGCCAAGCCGAAGTCCGCGCTGCTGCGCGACCTGGCTGAGTTCATCTGACCCGGCACCCGGGCTAACGGTCAGCAGCGCCGGCCAGGCACCGCCATGGCCGGCGGTGATCAGTACAGGTTCGGCAGTGACGCAGCCAGGCTGTGGTACGAGGCCCACAGCACGGCCAGCGCCAACGGCGCGATGCCCACGTAGGCGATCCGGGGCGACCAGCGGGCCGCGGCGATGACAGCACCCGCGACGACCAGCGCGAGCACGAACTCCCACCCGATGGTGAAGATGAGCGCGCTGGTGTCGCCGGCCAGCGGGAATTCCGGGCGGGTGATCTCGCGCGCGACGCCGGGACTGGGGTGAGCCCTGGTCGTCAGCCGGGCATCGACCTCGATGTAATGGCTCGGTATGAACGGCGACGCGGCCGTGAGCAGGATGAGCCGGTTCGGCACCGTATCCTCGACCGTCTGCCCGCTGTCGGCCGTGGCTGCCACCGTGTAGATGGATCCCCCCTGGCCGGTGACGACCCGGATGACGTCGCCTGGCCGTAGCCGGGCGAGGCCTGCGAAGGGCCCGCCGAACGTCGCCCGGCGCCCGAAGATCTCCGAGACGCCGGCCTGACCGGGCAGTGGCGTATCGCGCAAGTGCCCGGGGCCCAGGGTGAGATTCTCCGGGCTGGTTCCTTCCACCACCACCATGTTCCGCACGCCGATGCTGGGAATGTCGAGCACCGCCACCGGCGACCCGGGGGCGGTCGGGCCGAGCGGCGCCACCTGACCCGCCAGTTCCCCCCGCAGCCGTGCGTACTCCAGAACCTGCGATCTGGACTCCTGCACGCCGGACAGCACGTACAGGTACCCGGCGAAACCGAGCACGATACCCGCCAGCAGGAGCAGGGCCATGCTGATACTGCGCTGCACGGGATGCCGCCGGGCGGTCGATGCCGGCGGCGCGTGCCCGGCCGTCGCGGTCCCCGACGGCCTGTCGGCCAGTTCGGTCTCAGCCATGCAGCTGCCCACGACGGCGGCGCAGCCAAGCGAGCAGCGCCGGGGGGAGAGTGATCACGATCAGCAGGCCGACCACGCTGAAGACGGCCAGCGCGGACTGGCTGGGGCCGTTGGCAGCCAGGCTGACGGGCACCCCCGTCACCGAGCCGACGGTCGTCCCGGTGGCCGCCGCGGTGGCGCCCGGCCCGCTGCCGGAGCTGCTCGCGCCGGAGCCGTGACCCGCGCCGGACGACGATCCGGCGGAGGAGCCGTGCCCGGCGGAGCCCTGGCCGCCGCCGCCACCGCCACCGCCGGTAGCGACGGCCTTGCCGTGCCGCACGACGCAGTTCAGCGGCGCGCCGAGCTTGTCGCACGGCGACGGGTACGGAGCGTCCTTGAGCAGGATGTTCTGCCCGTCGTGCATGGTCGGGTTGTGGCAGCGGTTCAGCGACGACTTCGACAGGATCGAGACGTGGCCTGGGACGTGCCCGTTCTGCAGAGGATGGCCAGCGCGTAGATGAACAGGCCCGCGATCACATCGGGGAGGGCGGTCATCGCCTCCACGATGACCCGGATAGGTTGCGCATCCGGGCCGCCGACCTCGGCCAGGAACAGCGCCGCGAGCAGGCCCAGCGGCACCGCGAACAGCGTGCCCAGGGCGATCTGCTCCAGCGTGCCCGCGATCGCGTGCAGGACGCCGCCCGCCGCGAGCGGGCTGAGCGGGCCGGCGAAGGCATCGACTGAGTGAAGAAGCTGAGGTGCCGGACGGCGGAGGCGCCTTTGGCCAGCACGAACAGGACCAGGCCGAGGACAGCGGCGCAGCTGAGCAGGCCGGCGGTCGTGACGGCGACCACCGCCACCTTGTCGGTGGCCTCCCGGCGCCCCCACTGGTGCCACGCCATCCACGCGTACAGCAGCACGAACACGGCGTACCAGGAGAGCCAGAAGCCGAGCACCCCGCTGAACGCCAGCATCTGCTCGTAGAGCAGCCAGACCAGTCCGAGCGCGCCCAGCGCGGCGGTGACCACGGTCGCGGCGCCCGCCGGCGTGACCCGGCTGATCCGCACGCGCTGGTCGGCACCGGGGGGAATGGTGCTGGCCGGGGCGGATGCCTGGCTCTCCTGCGTCAGCATGGCGTTAGTCCGCGGCCGTGGTCACGCCGGAGCGGGACCGGTGGATGATGATCGCGGCGATCGCGTTGACCGTCAGCGTCATCACGAACAGCACCAGCCCGCCGGCCATGAGCGCGGATATCTCCTTGGGGCCGGCCTCGAAAATGCGGTTCGCGATCATGGTGGTGACCGAGTTGCCGCCGCTCTCCAGGACGTTGATCTTGAAAGTGAAGATGGGGGTCAAGACGAAGGCCATCACGATCGTCTCCCCCAGCGCGCGCCCGAGGCCGAGCATGCTCGCCCCGATCACGCCCGCCCGGCCGTAGGGCAGCACGACCGTGCGGATCATCCCCCAGCGGGTCGAGCCGAGCGCGTAGGCGGCCTCCCGCTCACCCCGGGGTGCCTGCGAGAACACCTGCCGGCACAGCGAAGCGATGATGGGGATCACCAGCAGCGATACCGCCGCCGCGGCGACGGCCGGCGTCGCGGCGACGGTCGCCAGCACCGCAGCCGCGGCCGACCCCGTGATCAGCTTCCTGATCGTTTGCATGCGTTCTCCTACGACGTGAGCGGGAGAGGGACCGGCGGATTGCCGGTCGGCTGGTCCTGGGAGATCGGCCGCAGTCAGCATCCTATATTTCCGACTGACTTACAAGAGAATGCTCGGATGACGTAGCGACTGCACACGGTAGCGCCGAAGGAACGCCGTGCGCCGGGTCATGAGCGAGTCAGCTGACCAACCACTGGCGGCGGCCCAGGCCGGACCGGCCTGAAGATGCGCGGCCGCCGCTAGCCGGCGGGCGGCGGGGAGCCGGCGTAGGCCGGCCGCAGCGCCCGCTCCGGCGTCATCGAGCCGAGCAGCCGCTCGAGCGCGACCTCGACATCTTCGCGCCAGGACACCGTGGTCTTGAGGTCGAGGCGCAGCCGGGGGTAGCGGTGGTGCGGGCGGACGGTCTTGAACCCGACCGCCAGCAGGTAATCGGCCGGCAGCACGCAGGAGGGGCGTTCCCAGCGCAAGTCGCCGAAGGCCTCGATGGCCTTCACCCCCCGCCGGGTCAGATCCTTGGCCGCCCCCTGCACGAGCATCCGCCCGAGCCCGCCGCCGGCGAACTCCGGCAGCACGTGCGCGGTCATCAGCAGGACCGCGTCCGCGCTGACCGGGCTGGTGGGAAAGGCCAGCGACCGCGGAACGTAGAGCGGAGGGGCGTAAAGCACGTACCCCGCCGCGATCCCGTCCACGTAGGCGGCCTTGCCACAGCTCCCCCACTCGAGCAAGGTGGACGAGATCCAGGCTTCCTTTTCCAGCGTGGCGTCGCCGGACTCCTCGGCCTTCTTCCTGGCCACCGGCTCCAGCTCCCAGAACACGCACCGCCGGCAGCCAGGCGGAAAGTCGTCCAGGTTGTCGAGGGTGATATTGGCAAGACGACGCGGCACCCGGCACCCCTGTGGTCTTTTTACCCGGCGACACCGCCGCCGTTCTTTCGGCATATGCCGCCGGTCCGGCCCGTACCCTGACATGGTACCCAGCGAGCGGAGGCATGCGGTGAACAATGATCAACGGCAGCGGCTGGACCCGTACGTCGATCAGTACGCGACCCGGGCCAAGACCATGCAGGCCTCCGAGATCCGCGCCCTGTTCGCCGTGGCGGCCAGGCCCGAGGTGGTCTCGCTGGCCGGCGGCATGCCGTACATCACCGCGCTCCCGCTCGACGCGGTCGGCGAACTCGCCGGGCAGCTTGTCACCGACCGCGGGTCGATCGCCCTGCAGTATGGTTCCGGCCAGGGCGACCCCGGGCTCCGGGAGCGGATCTGCGAGGTCATGGCGCTGGAGGGGATCCGCGCGCACCCCGACGAGGTGGTGGTGACCGTGGGCTCGCAGCAGGCCCTCGACCTGATCACGCGGATCTTCATCGACCCCGGCGACGTGGTGCTGGCCGAGGCGCCGTCCTACGTGGGGGCGCTGGGTACCTTCGGCTCCTACCAGGCCAGCGTGGTGCACGTACCGATGGACGACGACGGACTCATCCCGGAGGCGCTGGAGGAGACGATCACCAGGCTGGCCGCGGCGGGCCGGCGGATCAAGTTCCTGTACTCGGTGCCCACCTTCCACAACCCCGCGGCCGTGACGCTGGCGGCCGGACGGCGGGCGCGCATCCTCGACATCTGCCGCCGCAGCGACCTGCTGCTGATCGAGGACAATCCCTACGGCCTGCTCGGATTCGACGGCGGGCCGCAGCGCGCGCTGCGCGCCGATTCCGCCGAGGGCGTCGTCTACCTGGGGACGTTCTCCAAGACCGTCGCCCCCGGGCTGCGCGTCGGCTGGGCGCTCGCGCCGCACGGCATCCGGGACAAGCTGGTCCTGGCCGCGGAGTCCGCGGTGCTGTGCCATTCCAGCCTGGCCCAGCTCATGGTGCGCGAGTACCTGGCCAGCCAGCCGTGGCAGCAGCAGGTCAAGCTGTTCTGCGAGCTGTACGCCGAGCGCAGGGACGCGATGCTCGACGCGCTGCGGTCGAGCATGCCGCCCGGCTGCCGGTGGACCCGGCCCGGTGGCGGCTTCTACGTCTGGCTGCGCCTGCCCGGCGGGCTCGACGCCAAGGCCATGCTGCCCCGGGCGATCTCCGCCCGGGTCGCCTACGTGCCGGGGACCGGGTTTTACGCCGACGGATCGGGGCGCGAGTACCTGCGGCTGTCTTACTGCTACCCGGAACCGGCCAGGATCAGGGAGGGAGTCCGCCGGCTGGCAGGCGTCGTCGAGGCCGAGATGGAGCTGCGCGCGACGTTCGGGACCTGGCCGGCCGACGGCTCGGCATGACCACCGACCACGAACTTGGCAGCCGCGCGGCGGCGCTCGGTCACGTCCTCGTGCTGGCCGGCGGGCTGTCGCCCGAGCGCGAGGTTTCGCTGCGCTCTGGCGACCGGGTGCGGGACGCGCTGCGTGAGGCGGGCGTGGACGCCGACGCGGCGGACGCCGACGCCGCGCTGATCCCGCTGCTGGCCTCGGACCCGCCGACCGCGGTGTTTCCCGCCATCCACGGGTACAGCGGCGAGGACGGGGCGATCCGGGAGGTGCTGGGGCTGCTCGGCGTGCCCTATGTGGGGTCCACCGCCGACGCGTGCCGGCTCGCCTTCGATAAACCGGTGGCCAAGACGCTCGTGGCCGCGGCCGGGGTGGCCACGCCGGAGTCGATCACGCTACCCAGGGAGACGTTCCACGACCTGGGCGCGGGCGCGGTGCTGGAACGGATCGTCGCCCGGCTGAAGCTGCCGCTTTTCGTCAAGCCGGCCCGCGGCGGCTCGGCGCTCGGCGCAGCGCCGGTGCGCAGTGCCGACGAGCTTCCCGCCGCCATGATCAGCTGCTTCGCCTACGGCGACACGGCGCTGGTCGAGCGGTTCGTCCAGGGCGCAGAGGTCGCGGTGAGCGTGATCGACCTCGGCGACGGCCCGCGGCCGCTGCCGGCCGTGGAGATCGTCCCGGCGGGCGGCTGGTTCGATTACGCGGCCCGCTACACGGCCGGCACGACCGAGTACTACGCGCCGGCCCGGCTGCCCGAGGCGTCCGCCCGCGCCGTCGCGGCCGCCGCGGTCACTGCGCACCGGGCGCTGGGGCTGCGCGACCTGTCGCGCAGCGACCTGATCGTGGCTCCGTCCGGAGAGGTCTACTTCCTGGAGGCGAACGTTGCACCCGGGATGACCGACACGAGCACGCTGCCGATGGCGCTGGAGGCGGCCGGGCATGATTTCGGCGTGCTCTGCCGTGATCTGCTGCTCGCGGCGGCGGCCCGAGGTGGCTGAACGAGCGGGATAACCGCCCCCTACGCTTGACGCGTGACACAGCGCAAGAGCTTCGGCAGTGACAACCACGCCGGCGCGCACCCGGCCGTGCTCCGGATGCTCGCCGACGCCAATGACGGCGATGAGATGCCCTACGGCGCCGACACGTGGACCGGACGGGCCGCGGCCGAGTTGCAGGCCAGGTTCGGCGCCAGCGGTGCGTTCTTCGTGTTCAACGGGACCGGCGCGAACATCTTGGGGCTCAGCCTGCTGCTTCGCCCGATCGACGCGGTCATCTGCCCGCAGACCGCGCACATCAATGTGGACGAGTGCGGGGCGAGCGAGCGGCTGCTGGGCGCCAAGCTGCTGACCGTGCCGACCGGCGACGGGAAGCTGACCCCCGATCTCATCGCCGACCAGCTGGGAGGGCGGGGCGACGAACACCAGTCGCAGCCGCGGGTGGTGGCCATCTCGCAGGTCACCGAGCTCGGCACCTGTTACTCGCTGGAGGAGCTGGGCAAGCTCGGCGACTTCTGCCGGGGCAATGATCTGCTGCTGTACATCGACGGCGCGCGGCTGGCCAACGCCGCCGCATATCTCGGCTGCGACTTGGCCGACCTGGCCGAGAATGCCGACGTACTGAGCTTCGGCGGGACCAAGAACGGTGCCGTGGGAGCGGAAGCGGTCCTCGTCATGGACGATGATGTCGCGGCCGCGGTGCCCTACCACCGCAAGCAGTTGCTCCAGCTCGGCTCGAAGATGAGGTTCCTGGCCGCCCAGTTCTCGGCCCTGCTCGCCGATGATCTGTGGCTGCGCAATGCCAGTCACGCCAACACGATGGCCCAGCGACTGGCCGACCGCATCGTTGCCCTGCCCGGGGTGGACATTCGCCAGCCGGTCGAGTCCAACGCGGTGTTCGCCGCGCTCGACCCGCGGGACATCCCGCCGCTGCAGGAAGACTGGCGGTTCCACGTCTGGGACGAGCGAGAGCACGTGGTGCGCCTGATGACCGCCTTCAATACCACCGAAGCCGACGTGGACGCCCTGGCTGCCGCGATCGCCGCGACCACGGCCAGCAGGAACTAGCGCATGGTTGAACTGCGCCCGGCCAGGGCCGGGGACGTCGCCGCCGTAGTGGCCCTCGACCCAGGCACAATCGGCCCGCCCGAGGACATCCAGGCCCTCATCGGGGAACAAGCCAGCCTGGTGGTCGTGGAGCGCGGAGAGATCGTGGGCTTCCTCGCGCTCAGGCCACGCCACTTCTACCAGCGCGACTTCATCGACCTGCTCTACGTCGCACCCGGCTGGCGGCGCCGGGGAGCCGGACGCGCTCTCATGCGGGCCGCTCTCCGGAATGCCTCGACACCCAGGGTATTCGTGTCCACAAACGAGTCGAACACGCCGATGAGGCGGTTGCTGTGCAGTGAAGGGTGGAGTCCCAGCGGGATCCTCAGCGGCCTGGACGCAGGTGACCCAGAGCACGTGTTCTTCTACGACGTCCCGCCGGCCTAGACGAAAGATCGAGATTACGAGGTGCGGGTTGGTCTCGGCTGCCCTCGGTCAGGTGGGGTGCTTGCCGAGCAGGATGGTGTCGCGGCGGCGGGCGGAGGTGGTCCAGCTCATCACGCGGGGCTGGCTTGTCTGAGCTTCCGGCCGTGTGCTTGCTTGAGGCGGTCGCAGAACCGGCTCAGCGGAGCAGGGTTACAGGTGGGACCGCCGTCGAGCCGGGAGCGCGCAGGTCAACCCCGTCACGATCGCGTCCAGCCGCCGCCAGGCGCGCCGGCGGTGACTGGCCGTGGCCAGGCGTCGCCCTGTGTCTGCCACTGTTGGCTCCCCCGCCGGCTCCCCGATATCTGGTTTCCCTCGTTGACGTTCGCACGATCGAACTCAGTGCCGAGCCGCCAGCCCAAGGCGACCGTCTCTACCCAGTTGGACCCGGTCCGTGTCACGGCCCGCACCGCGCTGAGCAGGTTGCCAAGGCTTCGCCCGGGGTTGGCCTTCCTGAACCTTTGTCCACTTTTCATACCAGTATTATATAGAATCACGCCACCATGTCTAGACCGGATGAGCATGATCATTTTCAGCGGCTCCTCGTGCGTGGTCTGCTGTCCCGGCTCCCCGTCGTGGGCATCCGCTGGGCCGGACCAATCGGGTACCGAACGAGCGCTCGCACCAGCCAGGAACGGGCCCGATTGCCCTTGACCGCTGCCGCCGGCCAGCGCATCAGCACGGCCGGTGGCGCTAGGAAGGCTGGGCAGACCGAGCGGGGAACTCAGCACACCTATTTGACGTGAGCGTTGGCTCTTGCAGCTATTCAGGGGATTAGCGCACCTGCCGCCGGGGCAACAGCCACAGGTCACATCAGGTGGCGCAGGGCTCACGCGTGAGCGTCGTACCCAGCCAACCTCTGTGTGTCCAGGGCAGCGCGTGTTTCACGTGAAACATGGCCGGGGATCGAACCGGCACCACAGCGCTCGCCGTCTGGTGAGGCCACGGCGCAGCCTGCTCAGGACGACATCACCCTGACGATTCGCTCCAGGTCATCCAGTGAGGCAAACTCGACCACGATCTTCCCCTTGCGGCGGCCGAGCTCCACCTTGACGTGTGTGTCGAAGACGTCGGACAGCCGGTCGGCCACCTCCCGGAGTTGCGGGGAGTCTGGTGCCTTAGCCCGAGGGGCCCGCGCGGCCTTCGCCGAGGAGCCATCACGGACGGCCACGATTTCCTCCACGGCCCGCACGGACAGCCCCTCCGCCACGATCCGCTGCGCGAGATGCTCCTGCGCTTGGCGGTCGTCCAGTCCCAGGAGGGCACGCGCGTGGCCAGCGCTCAGAACGCCCGCCGCGACGCGCTTCTGCACAGCTGGCGGGAGGCTGAGCAGCCGCAGCGTGTTAGAGATATGCGGCCGCGACCGGCCGATCTTTCCGGCCAACTCCTCATGCGTAGCGCCGAAGTCGTCCAGCAGTTGCTGGTAGGCGGCGGCCTCTTCGAGCGGATTCAGTTGCTCCCGGTGCAGGTTCTCGATCAGCGCGTCCCGAAGCAGGTCGTCATCGGGCGCCTCGCGCACGATGGCCGGTACGTGGTCGAGGCCGGCCCGCTGGCAGGCACGCCACCGCCGCTCACCCATGATGAGCTCGTAGTGTCCGGGCATCACTTTGCGCACCACGACGGGCTGCAGGAGGCCCACCTCGCGCACCGACGCGGCGAGTTCGTCCAGTGCGTCCTCATCGAACGCCTGCCTGGGCTGGCGGGGATTCGGTGTGACCGCAGCGATCGCGATCTCCTCGAAGTAGGCCCCGGGCACCTCGCCGACCGGGCGCTGGTCCTCCAGGCCCGCCGGGTGGGCATGCCGCCCCGGCGACCTATGGGCCTGCTGGTCGGCCAGGGCCGTGCCGGTACCGCCGTGATCGCCCGCCGACTTCTGGGTCGCAGAAGGGATCAGCGCTCCGAGTCCCTTGCCAAGCCCCCGTTTCTGCTGAGCCACAGCGTCTCCCTGCGCGTCGCCGAGTATCCGGTTGGAAATATCCTGCCAGGGTCGGCAGCCTCGCGACCGATTGACGGACGACATGGCCGGCGTCGGTTTCCGCCGCCCCGCCCCGGCCAGCGCATCGCTCCCGCCTGTCCGGCCGACCCGCAACTCCGCCGCCCCGCCCCGGCCAGCGCATCGCTGCCGGCTCTCCGGCTGACCCGCAACTCCGCCGCCCCGCCCCGGCCAGCGCATCGCTCCCGCCTGTCCGGCTGACCCGCAACTCCGCCGGACGCCTGCGGTCATCGGGTCGCCGGGCCGGTGAGCAGGTTCTGGTTCGCTATCTCTTTCGCCGCTTCCAGGTAGGCCAGCGCCCCCGTCGAGCCGGGATCGTAGGTCATCACGGACTGCCCGTAGCTCGGCGCCTCCGAAACCCGAACGCTCCGCGGGATCACCGCTCCCAGCACAACCGGACCGAAGTGCGACCGGACATCATCCGCGACCTGAGCGGCCAGGCGGGTCCGCGCGTCGTACATGGTCAGCAGGATGGTGGAAACCACCAGGTCGGCGTTGAGGTGCCCCTTGACCAGATCCACCGTGCGCAGCAGCTGCTCGAGCCCTTCGAGGGCGTAATACTCGCACTGTATGGGGATGAGCACCTCGGCCGCCGCCACCAGGGAGTTCACGGTGAGCAGCCCCAGCGACGGCGGGCAGTCGATGATGATGTAATCCAGGCCGGACGCATCATAAGCGGCGATCGCTCGCGCCAGCCGCGATTCCCTGGCCACCAGCGGAACGAGTTCTATCTCCGCGCCTGCCAGGTCGATGGTCGCGGGCACGCACTGTAGCCGCGGTAGGCCTTCGACGGGCCGGACGATCTCGGCTAGCGGGCGGTCCTCGACCAGCACGTTGTAGACCGAGGGGGTGCCGACACGGTGATCCACGTCGAGCGCGGTGGAGGCGTTCCCCTGCGGGTCGAGGTCGATCACCAGGACGTCGGACCCGTGCAGCGCCAGGGCGGCCGCGATATTGACCGCGGACGTGGTCTTGCCCACGCCACCCTTCTGGTTGGCGATCGTCATGACCCGGCACGCTCGGGGCCGAGGCCACGGGCGGCCGCCCCCGCTGCGCACCTCTAGCGCGACCTCGGCGGCGCGGGCAATGGGCGTATCGGCCATCAGGCCGCCTGCGCCGGGCCGGGCCGGCCGGGAGGCGAACGGCGCCGGGTCGGCCGGCATCCCGCCCAGCGGGCGGCCAGGATCGGGCGCGGTCTCGCGGGGATCGGCCGCGCTCGCCCGACTACCGAGTCCAGGCCGGGACCGTTCGGCCTGGTGGTCCCCAGCGGCTTGCCCCCCGGCCGCGCGCCGCGCCCCAGCCACGGCCGGCTCCCCGCCTACCGGTTGCTCCCCGCGGGCTGGCCGCACGTCGTGGTTGGGAATGGTTTCACGTGAAACATCCGCCGACAGCGGCCAGCCCAGGCTGCCCGAACGGCGGACCGCCCCCGGCACGCCGGCGACAGGCCCCGACCCACGCGCGACGCCAGCAGGGCTGTGCATGGCACCAGTCGGCCCGGGCAAGCCGTCTGCCGCAGGTCCGTCCGCAAGCGCACCGAGCCCGGAAACGGGATCACCCGCCGGAGCCCGAACGGGCACCCGAAGACCGGTGTCCTCGGGCCATCCCAGCCCCCGCAGTGAAGCCATGCCGAGCTCCCTTCCCAGCCTCCGTTAGCGGGCCATTGGTGACGCTACACCGTTACCGTTCCCCCGACCGGGAGGGCGCGGCAGCCCGCGCACAAGACCTCGTTAGTCCGGCGGGCTGCCGGGCCAGGCATCCGCCTGCTCCGCGCCCACGGGCTCCCGGCCGGCCCAGCCCGACACCGGCCGCCTGGCCAGCCGCCCCCGCAGCCAGCACCCCCTATCGACGGCACTCCCCGAGCGGCCGCGCCCCTTCGGCAACCGCCCGCCTTCGGCAACCGGCTCTCTTCGACGGGCACCAGTCCTACCGGCCGGCACCGGTCCCAATGGCCGGCATCAGCCCAGCAACCAGCGGACCCCGCCGACTCGCACCGCCCCGGCAGCCAACACGAGCACCGACCTGCACCGCCCGGGCACCGCAGCCGTCAGCAACCGGCGGCCCAGCCGACAGGCCCCAGCCCAGCAACCAGCGCTCCCCGGCAGCCAACGCGCTCCACCGACGCGCTCATCCGTGGGCAATCGGCACGCCTCCGGCCGACACCGGCCATCGACCGACACAGCCCACCAACCAGCCGCCAGCAGCTGGCACGGCCCACCGACCGGCACCGCCCAGCAACCAGCGCACCCCGGCAGCCAACGCGCTCCACCCACGGCCACCCCATGGGCAATCGGCATGCCCCCGGCCGGCACCGCCCCACCGACCGCCACCGCCACCAACCAGCCGCCAGCTGTCGGCACCGCCCCACCGGCGAGCACGTGCTACCGGGGCGTCCGGGCTGCTTTCCCGTCCGCGCCACGGGGCCGGGCCCGGCGGCCTGTTCGTGCTCCCACCTGCCTGGCCGACTTGGCTGCTCCCGTCGGGTGGGCACCGGCGATCAGCCTGACCACGGTGGCGGGCGGAGCGATCTTGCCGACCCCGGCACGCAGCACCGCAACGTCGCTGACGCCCAGACTCCGCAGTACCGGTCCGGCCGCATCGGCCTCCGCGGCGGCCCGCTGCCCCTTCAGCGCCAGCACCATCCCGCCGGGTTGCACGAGGGGTATCGCCAGCCCGGCGAGGCGGTCCAGTGGGGCGACCGCCCGGGCGGTGACCACCTCCGCGCGTACCTGCCCGCGGACCTCCTCGGCCCGCCCGCGCCGTACGGTCACGTTGCGCAGGCCCAGCGCCGCGCGGCACTCGTCGAGGAACTCCACTCGCCGGGCCATCGGCTCAAGCAGCGTGACCTGGACCTCGGGCAGCAGCATAGCCAGCACGATGCCGGGCAGGCCGGCCCCGGATCCGATATCCAGCAGCGTGGCCTGTCGCGGCACGAGGTCGGCGACCACCGCGCAGTTCAGCAGATGCCGGTCCCACAGTCGCGCCGTCTCACGCGGACCGATCAGGCCCCGGATAATGCCATCGGTGGCCAGTATGTTCGCGTACCGCCGTGCGAGGGGGAACATAGATCCGAAAATCTCCAGTGCACCAGCGGGAGGCTCCAGCCCAGACGCGCCGGGCAGACCCGCCGCGCCACGCTCGTCAGCAGAGCCACGCAGACCCGCACAGCCAGGCAGACCCGCAGAGCCGGGCACGCTGGTAGAGCCGGGCACGCTGGCAGGGCCGGCCACGCCAGCGGCGCCGACCGTGCTCATGCTCTCCTGGCGCGCCGTGGCGACCAGCCTCACTCGGCCGGGTAGACCACCACGCGGCGGTCCGGGTCCTCGCCCTCGGACTCGCTGCGCAGCCCGGCCGCCGCGACCGCGTCGTGCACGACCTTGCGCTCGAAGGCGGTCATCGGCGTGAGCCGCTTCGGCACGCCCGTCTGCCGTACCTCATCCGCCGCGTCCTGCCCCAGTTCGGTCAGCTCAGCCCGGCGGCGGGCGCGATAGCCGCCCACGTCCAGCATCATCCTGGTGCGCTCACCGGTCTGCCGTTGCACCGCCAGCCTGGTCAGCTCCTGCAGCGCCTCGAGCACGACACCCTTCGTCCCAACCAGCTCATCGAGCGTGCCGCCGACGACCGACACCAGGGCCCGGTCGCCTTCCACGTCCATGTCGATATCGCCGTCGAGGTCGGCGATGTCGAGCAGGCCTTCCACGTAGTCGGCCGCGATCTCGCCCTCCTGCTCGAGGTCGGCCACGGTCACCTCGGCGTGCTCCCCGTCCACCCTCGGGGTGCCGTCTGACCAGGCCGGGCCCGCGGCCGGACCGCCCTGAGCCGCAGGATCGTCAGGATCATCGAGATCACCAGGCTCGGCCAGCAGCTCGCCCGGCTCCACATCCGCAGGATCGTCAGGATCATCGAGATCACCAGGCTCGGCCAGCAGCTCGCCCGGCTCCACATCCGCCTCGCCGACCGGGTCGCCAGCCACGCCGTCATCTGCCGAGGAATCCTCGGTGAAAGCGTCGTCCGGCTGCCGGAGCGGCTGGTCGTCCCGCGTGCCCGCCGCAGCGCTCTCCCCATGACTCATCAAAGCTCTCCGTTCCGATCCGCCGCCACACCCAAGAACGTCACTCGCGGCCGCGGCCACCGCGCCTATCCTGGCCGGCCAGTCTCGTGCGGGCCGACCGGGCCCCGCGCCAGGACCGACAGCTCATCGTTTGCCCGAGCGCTTGCTCCGCGACTGCTTCGCCCGCTGCTGCCGGACGAACGTGACCTCGGGCGGCTCGGGCTCCGGCTCGGGCTCAGCACGTCCCCGGACCAGCTTGCGCAGTACACCGCCGCTCCCGTTCGGGGTCGGCGGCGGGATACCGAGCGCGGCCGCCTCAGTCTTCGCCGCAGCTGGCTTCTTGGCCGCGGCAGACTGCTTCGCCCCAGTAGCCTGCTTCGACGAGGAGGCCGCCGGCTTGGCCGACGTGGACGCGGACTTGCCCGACGTGGGCGCAGGCTTGGCCGACGAACCGGACTGCCGCGCGGCCGCGGGCTTGCCCGACCCGGCCGGCTTGGTGGCCGACGCG
>Ga0207664_10000126_pt1 | contig 66358 bp, 53 predicted proteins | sample LARL83metaG_FD_184349 | JGI IMG/M metagenome (GOLD analysis project Ga0207664, IMG submission 184349) | Corn, switchgrass and miscanthus rhizosphere microbial communities from Kellogg Biological Station, Michigan, USA - LAR L8-3 metaG... | ecosystem: Host-associated > Plants > Roots >...
GAAATTGCCCGCCAGGCATCCGGTGCGGTCATGGCCAGCATGGGCGGCACCGTGGTGCTGGTCACCGCCGTCGCCGCGACCAAGCAGAAGGAAGGCCAGGATTTCTTCCCGCTCACGGTCGACTACGTCGAGAAGTTCTACTCCGCCGGCCGCATCCCCGGTGGCTTCTTCAAGCGCGAAGGCCGTCCGACCGAGAAGGAGACGCTGACCTCGCGCCTGATCGATCGCCCGGTGCGCCCACTGTTCCCGGACGACTTCAAGAACGAAGTGCAGGTCATCGCCCAGGTCGTTTCGCTGAACCCCGAGGTTGACGGTGACATCGTGGCGCTGCTCGGCGCCTCCGCCGCGTTGAGCCTGGCCGGTATCCCGTTCAAGGGTCCGATCGGTGCTGCCCGCGTCGGTTACGCCAACGGCAAGTACCTGTTGAACCCGTCGGCCACCGAACTGAAGACCTCCCAGCTGGACCTGGTCGTTGCCGGTACCGCCGGCGCGGTGCTGATGGTGGAATCCGAAGCGCAGCTGCTGTCCGAGGACGTGATGCTCGGCGCGGTGATGTTCGGCCACCAGCAGATGCAGACCGCGATCCGCGCGATCGCCGAACTGGCCACCGAGGCCGGCAAGCCGTCGTGGGACTGGAAGGCACCGGCCCGCAACGAGTCGCTGGTGGCTGCCGTCAAGGGCGCGGTCGGCGATCAGCTGGCAGCCGCGTTCCAGGTGCGCGACAAGCTGGAGCGTCGCGACGCGATCTCCGCGATCAAGGCCGACGTGCTGGGCGGGCTCAAGGCGCAGGCCGAAGAGAACGGCTGGTCGTCCGCCGCGATGGCCAAGGAATTCGAGGAACTCGAATACCACACCATGCGCGACAGCGTGCTGAAGACCAAGGTGCGCATCGACGGCCGCCAGCTGGATGACGTGCGCGCGATCACCGCCCGCGTCGGCGTGCTGCCGCGTACCCACGGCTCGGCGCTGTTCACCCGCGGCGAGACGCAGGCCCTGGTCGTCGTCACGCTGGGCACCACGCGCGACGCGCAGATCATCGACGCGCCCGGTGGCGAATCGAAGGATCCGTTCCTGTTCCACTACAACTTCCCGCCGTTCTCGGTGGGCGAGGCCGGCCGTTTCGGCGCGCCGAAACGTCGCGAGATCGGCCACGGCCGCCTCGCCAAGCGCGGCGTGCAGGCGGTGAAGCCGACGATCGAGGAATTCCCGTACGTGCTGCGCGTGGTCTCGGAAATCACCGAGTCCAACGGCTCCTCGTCGATGGCTTCGGTGTGCGGTTCCTCGCTGGCGATGATGGACGCCGGCGTGCCGCTGAAGGCACCGGTGGCCGGCATCGCGATGGGCCTGGTCAAGGAAGGCAGCGACTTCGTCGTGCTGTCCGACATCCTGGGCGACGAGGATCACCTCGGCGACATGGATTTCAAGGTGGCCGGTAGCGCCGACGGCATCTCCGCGCTGCAGATGGACATCAAGATCGACGGCATCACCGAAGAGATCATGAAGGTGGCGCTGGAGCAGGCCAAGCGTGGCCGCCTGCACATCCTCGGCGAGATGAACAAGGCGCTGTCCACGGCCCGCTCGGAAATGAGCGAGTACGCCCCGCGCCTGATCACCATCAAGATTCACCCGGACAAGATCCGCGAAGTGATCGGCAAGGGCGGCGCCACGATCCGCTCGATCACCGAAGAGACCGGCACCACGATCGACATCAGCGACGACGGCACCATCATCGTCGGCTCGGTCAATCGCGAGGCGGGCGAGGCGGCGAAGAAGCGCATCGAGCAGATCGTTTCCGACGTCGAGCCGGGCCGCATCTACGAGGGCAAGGTCGCCAAGCTGATGGACTTCGGCGCGTTCGTCACGATCATGCCGGGCAAGGATGGTCTGGTGCACGTGTCGCAGATCTCCGACGAGCGCGTCGAGAAGGTCTCCGACAAGCTGAAGGAAGGCGACATCGTCAAGGTCAAGGTGCTCGAAGTGGACAAGCAGGGCCGTATCCGCCTGTCGATGAAGGCCGTGACCGAAGAAGAGCGCGCCGGCGTCTGAGTTTCCGGACAAGGCGATCCACAAGGCCCGGCCCATGCCGGGCCTTGTGCGTTCCGGCGCCGGTGATTTTGTGCAACACGCTTTTGCTAGGATGGATGGACCTTGCACGAGGATGCACCGATGGCCGACCCGGCAAATGATTTCATCAGGGATTACCAGGCGCTGGCACAGCAGTCGTGGGATGCCTGGGCGCGCCAGTTCCAGCAGCAACCCGCGGCGAATCCGTTCGCGCCGCCACCGGCGCCAGCCGCGGGCAACGACACGCTGGAACGCACGCTGGCCGGCTTGAAGGGTTACTTCGACTGGATGCAGGCGGCCGCCGCTGGCGGCGCAGCCCAGCAGCCGGCCGCCGACTGGCGCCAGCAGTTGCAGCAGATGTTCGGCGGCGCCAGCCAGCCGTTTGCGCAGGCGTTTGGCGGGATCGACAGTGCCGGTGCGGAAGGCTTCGCGCGGCAATGGCAATCGTGGATGCAGGCAGCCCAGCACAGCGGTTTCGGCGACCTGCCGGGCACGCACGGGCCGACGCCGGCGTTCGGCCTGAACCGCGAGCAGCAGATGCAGCAGCAGGCCCTGGCCACGGCGTTGCTGGAGGCGATGCAGGCATCCGCGCGCTACCAGGAACTGATCCAGCGCGCCAACACGCAGGGCATGCAGCGCCTGCAGGACAAGCTGGCCCAGCATGCCGAACCGGGCCGCCAGATCGATTCGCTGAAGGGGTTGTATGACCTGTGGGTGGACGCCTCGGAGGAAGCCTATGCCGAGATCGCGTTGTCCGACGAGTTCCGCGAGGTCTACGGCGAGATGGTCAATACGCAGATGCGCGTGCGCCAGTTGCAGCAACAGCAGACCGAACAGCTTTGCCAGCAACTGGGCGTGCCGACGCGCAGCGAAGTGTCGAGTCTCGGCGAACGGCTGCAGGCCCTGCGCCGCGAATTCCGTGCCAGCCGGGCCGGCGCCTCCGCCGATCATGCCGACGAGATCATGGCGTTGCGCCGTGAGCTGGCTGCGTTGAAACGCCAGCTGGCCAATGGCCCGGCGGCGAAGAAGGCGGCTCCGGCCAAGCCTTCGGCTGTCGTCGCAAAGAAGAAGGCGACGGCGAAGGCGGCACGCAAACCCGTCGCATCCAGGTCCAGCTCCAGCCCACGCAAGCGCAAGTAAGGAGACCAGCCATGCAAACGCCATTGCGCATCGACCCGGCCAGGGCGCTGAGCGACATCGCCACGTTCCAGCGCAAGCTCGCCGCCGGCATGGGTCACCTGCGCGGCATGCGCGAGCCCGAGTACGCGAACACGCCGCGCGAGCTGGTCTACAGCGAGGACAAGCTGAGGGTGTGGCATTTCACCGGCCACGGCAGGACCACCTCGAAGACCCCGCTGCTGATCGTCTACGCGCTGGTCAACACGGTGTGGATGACCGACCTGCAGGCCGACCGTTCGATGGTGCGCAACCTGCTCGAGCAGGGCGAGGATGTCTACCTGATCGACTGGGGCTATCCCGACGGCGCCGACCGCTGGTTGACCCTGGACGACTATATCAATGGCTACCTCGACCGTTGCGTCGACGTGGTACGCGAACGCCACGGTCTCGACGCGATCAACCTGCTCGGCATCTGCCAGGGCGGCGCGTTCTCGCTGTGCTACACCGCGCTGCACCCGGACAAGGTGAAGAACCTGATCACCATGGTCACCCCGGTGGATTTCCACACGCCGGACAACATGCTGTCGCACTGGTGCCGCAGCATGGACGTGGACCTGTTCGTCGACACCATGGGCAACATCCCGGCCGGGCTGATGAACTACGTGTACCTCACGCTGAAGCCGCTGCGGCTGAACCAGCAGAAGTACATCGGCATGGTCGACATCCTCGACAACCCGGCCGAACTGGAGAATTTCCTGCGCATGGAGCGCTGGATCTTCGATTCGCCGGACCAGGCGGGCGAGGCGTTCCGCCAGTTCATCAAGGATTTCTACCAGGGCAACAAGCTGGTCAGGGGCACGCTCGAGATCGGTGGCCGGCCGGTAGACCTGGGCATGATCGCCCAGCCGGTGCTGAATATTTTCGCCGAGCAGGATCACCTGGTGCCGCCGGATGCCTCGCGCGCGCTGGGCAAGCATGTCGGCACCACCGACTACACCCAGCTTGCGTTCAAGGGCGGCCACATCGGCATCTACGTATCCGGACGCGCCCAGCGCGAGGTGCCGCCGGCGATCCATCAGTGGTTGCGCCAGCGCGCGTGACGGCGCGCTGACGTGCGCTTGCCTGTTGTGTGAAATACATGCATGGCAGGCGATAATGAATAAATGAGCGCACCCATCGAAACCCACGATTCCATCCGCGCCGTGCAATGGCAGGGCGATCACCTGCGCCTGCTCGATCAACGCCTCCTGCCGAATGCGGAACGCTGGATCGATTGCCGCGATGCGGCCCAGGTGACCCAGGCGATCCGCGACCTGGCCGTGCGCGGCGCACCGGCGATCGGCATTGCCGCGGCGTGGGGCGTGGCGATGGCCGCGCAGCAGGGCGCACCGCTAGAACCGGTGCTGGCGACGTTGCGGGCGGCGCGGCCGACCGCAGTGAACCTGATGTGGGCGCTGGACCGGATGAAGAAACGCATCGCGGCTGGCGCCGACGCGCTGCTGCGCGAAGCGCAGGCGATCCAGGACGAAGACCTGGCCGCGAACCGCCGCATGGGCGAGCTGGGTGCCGCGTTGATCGCTCCTGGCTCGGGCGTGCTGACCCACTGCAACACCGGCTCGCTGGCTACCGCCGGCTACGGCACCGCATTGGGTGTGATCCGCGCCGGCGTCGCGGCGAAGCGCATCGCACGGGTCTACGCCGGCGAAACCCGGCCGTGGCAACAAGGTGCCCGGTTGACCATGTGGGAGCTGGTGCGCGACGGCATCCCGGCCCAGCTGATCGCCGACTCCGCCGCGGCGCACCTGATGAAATCCGGTGCCGTGCAATGGGTGATCGTGGGCGCCGACCGCATCGCCGCGAACGGCGATACCGCGAACAAGATCGGCACCTACCAGTTGGCGATCGCGGCGAAGTACCACGGCGTGAAGTTTATGGTGGTGGCGCCGTCCTCCACCGTCGACATGGCCACCGGCAGCGGCGAGGAAATCGAGATCGAGTTGCGCGATCCGGCCGAGTTGCTCAGCACCGCCGGCCACCGTACCGTGGTCGAGGGGGCGCAGGCGTGGAACCCCGTGTTCGACGTGGCGCCGGTGGAACTGATCGATGCGATCGTCACCGAGCGTGGCGTGATCGAGCGACCGAACAGCATCGCCATGCAGGCAATGTTTGGATGCTGAAACTGTCGCGGGAGGTCGCGTTTTTGCGGCCGGTGGCGCGCCTGGCCTGCTGGTCGACATGCAGATTCGGATGAGCTTTCCGGGGCTGCGCCGGTAGTCGGCGCTGGCCGTGGCGCCGGTTCGGCGACTGCAGCGCTGGTCAATTTTTCGACAGCCCGCGGAATGCTTTTCGAGCACTCCGGGACGGTTGCGTAAGTTATTGATTTTTAATAGTTAAATCCTGTCTTTTTGATACCGTTCGTGATACACTCACGGGGTTGATTTCGGGTCGCTTGCGCACGCGCTTGAGGCGCGGTGCCAGCGTCCTTTTTTCGTTATCAGGGAAGCCGATTGATGGCAGAGCTCGCCAAAGAAGTGATTCGCGTCAACATCGAAGACGAGATGCGCCAGAGCTATCTCGATTACGCCATGAGCGTGATCGTGGGCCGCGCCCTCCCGGATGTCCGTGATGGCCTGAAACCCGTGCACCGCCGCGTATTGTTCGCGATGAACGAGTTGGGCAATGCATGGAACAAGCCGTACAAGAAGTCGGCCCGCGTGGTCGGTGACGTGATCGGTAAATACCATCCGCATGGCGACCAGTCGGTCTACGACGCGATCGTGCGCATGGCCCAGCCGTTCTCGCTGCGCTACATGCTGGTCGACGGCCAGGGCAACTTCGGTTCGGTCGATGGCGACAATGCTGCCGCGATGCGTTACACCGAGGTGCGCATGTCGCGCCTCACCCACGAGATGCTGGCCGACATCGACAAGGAAACCGTCGACTTCGGTTTCAACTACGACGAAAGCGAGCGCGAACCGCTGGTGCTTCCCGCCCGCGTACCCAGTCTGCTGATCAACGGCTCCGCCGGCATCGCAGTGGGCATGGCCACCAACATCCCACCGCACAATCTCAACGAGGTGATTGCGGCGACGATGGCATTGATCGACGAGCCGTCGTTGTCGATCGACGATCTGATGCACTACATCCCGGGGCCGGATTTTCCGACCTACGGCATCATCAACGGCTCGTCCGGCATCATCGAGGCGTATCGCACCGGCCGCGGCCGCATCCTGGTGCGCGCGAAGGCCGAGGTCGAGACCGAGAAGAACGGTCGCGAGACGATCATCGTCCACGAGTTGCCGTACCAGGTGAACAAGGCGCGGCTGATCGAGAAGATCGCCGAGCTGGTCAAGGAAAAGAAGCTCGAAGGCATCAGCGAACTGCGTGACGAGTCCGACAAGGACGGCATGCGCATCGTCATCGAGATCCGCAAGGATGCGATGGGCGACGTGGTGCTGAACAACCTGTTCCAGCAAACCCAGCTGCAGGTCACCTTCGGCATCAACATGGTGGCGCTGCTGGATGGCCAGCCGAAGCTGCTGAACCTCAAGGACATCCTCGAGGCATTCATCCGCCATCGTCGCGAAGTGGTCACCCGCCGCACGATCTTCGAACTGCGCAAGGCACGCGCCCGCGCGCACATCCTCGAAGGCCTCACTGTCGCGCTGGCCAACATCGACGAGATGATCGAGCTGATCAAGACCTCGTCGTCGCCGGCCGAGGCGCGCGAGCGCATGGTTTCGCGGCACTGGGAGGCAGGCCTGGTGCGAGCCTTGCTGTCCGCCACCGGCGCCGATGCATCGCGGCCGGAGGACATGGATCCGCGCGATGGGCTGAAGGCCGACGGTTACCAGTTGTCCGAGGCGCAGGCGCTGGAAATCCTGGCGATGCGGCTGCACCGCCTGACCGGGCTGGAGCAGGAGAAGCTTTCCGACGAATACCGGCAGATCCTGGAGACCATCCGCGGCCTGATCGAGATCCTGGAGAACCCCGACCGTTTGCTGGAAGTGATCCGCGAGGAACTGGAGGCGGTCAAGGCCGAGTTCGGCGATGCTCGCCGCACCGAGATCCAGCATTCGCAGGAAGACCTCAACGTACTCGACCTGATCGCGCCGGAAGACGTCGTGGTCACGCTGTCGCATACGGGCTACATCAAGCGCCAGCCGGCCAGCACGTACCGTGCGCAGAAGCGCGGCGGCAAGGGCCGTTCGGCCTCGGCGCTGAAGGACGAGGACGTCGTCGAGCAGCTGTGGGTGGTCAACACGCACGACACCCTGCTGACCTTCACCAGCACCGGCCGCGTCTACTGGCTCAAGGTCTACCAGATGCCGGAAGCGGGCCCTGGTGCGCGCGGCAAGCCGATCATCAACCTGCTGCCGCTGGGCGAGGGCGAGAAGGTGCAGGCGGTGCTGCCGGTGCGCGAATACACCGACGATCGCTTCGTGTTCTTCGCGACGAGGCACGGCACGGTCAAGAAGACCCCGCTGACCGAGTTCGCGTTCCAGCTGCAGAAGGGCAAGCTGGCGATCAAGCTGCATGACGGCGACGCGCTGGTCAACGTCGAAATGACCGACGGCAACAGCGATATCCTACTGTTCGCCTCCAACGGCAAGGTCAATCGTTTCGACGAGAACACCGTGCGCTCAATGGGCCGCACCGCCGCCGGCGTGCGCGGCATGAAGCTGGCCAAGGACGCCCATGTGGTATCGCTGATCGTGGCCGCCGAGGGTGACATCCTCACCGCGACCGAGCGTGGCTACGGCAAGCGTACCCAACTGGTCGAGTTCACCAAGAAGGGCCGCGGTACCCAAGGCGTGATCGGCATCCAGTGCTCCGAGCGCAATGGCGCGCTGGTCGGTGCCGTGCAGGTCACCGAGGCGCACGAGCTGATGCTGATCTCCGACCAGGGCACCCTGGTGCGCACACGCGTGGCGGAAGTCTCGCAGCTCGGCCGCAACACCCAGGGCGTCACCCTGATCCGCCTGCCCGCCGACGAAACCCTGGTCAGCGTGATGCGGCTGGAGGCCGAAGAGGACAACGGCGAGGATGTCGGCGTCGTCGACGCCGATGCACCGGCCGGTGACGACGGTTCCAGTGAAGCCGAGCCGGCAGGCACCGACGAGTGAGCCTGATACACGTTTGAATCGAAAAACCCCGGCGATGCCGGGGTTTTTCGTTGCCGGACCCGGATCGCCTCAGTGGGTGATGGCCGCGAGCATCGCCTCGGCACTGGAAACGCGCAGCTCGCCGGGTGCCTCGACCTGCAGCAGGCGCACCACGCCGTCTTCCGCGTACAGCGCAAAGCGGCGCGTGCGCAGGCCCATGCCGAAGGCGGTGCCGTCCAGCTCCAGTCCCAGCGCGCGGGTGAAGCTGGCGTTGCCGTCGGCCAGCATCAGCAGGCCTGCGGGGACCTTCTGCGAAGCCGCCCAGGCCTGCATCACGTAACCGTCGTTGACCGCCAGGCACATCACGCTGATGCCGCGTTGCTGGAACTCGGCGAAATGGGCCGAGTAGCCGGGCAGGTGCTTGTTCGAGCAGGTCGGGGTGAATGCGCCAGGTACGCCGAACAGCAGCGCTTTTCGTCCGGCGAACAAGGCGGCGGACTGGGCCGGGCGGATGTCGCCGTCGATGACCTGGATGGTGGTATCGGGAATCGTGTCACCAGGCTGGATGCTCATGCGGGTCTCGGGGGAAGGGAGAACCTCACCATGCTAGTCGCGCCGCGGCGGGCTGTCGCCTTGAATCGTTCGACGCAGCACCTATTTTGTGTGTCAGGCGGTGATTGACCGCAATCCATTTGAGGAGACACACGATGAATCTGGTTCGTCATGGTATCTGGAACACGGGCAACACCCTGCCCGAGGAAATCCGGCAGGCGTTCGACCGCTTCCTGCAGCCGGAGGATGGCGACGCATCCAACGTCGTCACCAGCCAGTGGGCGCCGCGCGTGGACATCCGCGAGGACGAGCAGCGCTTCGTGATCCTGGCCGACATTCCCGGCGTGGATCCGGCGCAGATCGAGATGAGCATGGACAAGGGCATCCTCACCATCAAGGGTGAGCGCGAGACAGGCAATGCCGAGCAGAACGGCAAGTTCACGCGGGTCGAGCGCGCCCGCGGCGCGTTCCATCGCCGCTTCGCACTGCCCGACAGCGCCGATGCCGAAGGCGTTACCGCGAACGGCAAGTTCGGCGTGCTGGAGATCGTGATCCCGAAGAAGGCCCAGGCAACGCCGCGACGCATTACCATCAACGCGAGCCACTGAGGCAAGGCGGGCTGCGAGGTACCCCGCGGCGGAGTCGATCCGCCGCGGGTTTTTGCGTGAGTCGGGGAGTGGCAGGTGGAATTCAAAGACTATTACGAGATCCTGGGTGTGAAGCCCGATGCGAGCGAGGCCGAGATCAAGGCGGCGTATCGCAAGCTGGCGCGCAAATACCACCCGGACAAGAACAAGGAAGCCGGCGCCGAGGAGAGGTTCAAGGCGGTCAACGAGGCCAACGAAGTACTCAAGGACGCCGAGAAGCGGCGTTCGTATGACCAGTTGCGCGCCGGCGGCTATCGGCAGGGCGAGCAGTTCCGCCCGCCGCCGGGCTGGCAGGGACAGCAGGGCTTTGGCGGCGGCGACGATGGCGACTTCAGCGATTTCTTCGAGAGCCTGTTCGGCCGCGGTGCGGCCGGCGGCCCTCGGGGCCAGCCGCGACCGCGTCGCGGTCGCGACGTGCAGGCCTCGGTGCAGATCGACCTGCAGACGGCGTTCGACGGCGGCCGCACGCGGCTGGCGATGCATGACCCGGCCGGCGGCGAGCGCGTGCTGGAAGTGAAGATCCCGGCCGGGATCCAGCCGGGCCAGGTGATCCGCCTGTCCGGCCAGGGACAGGCCGGCATGGCCGGCGGACCGAACGGCGATCTGCTGCTGGAAGTGGGCATCCGCGAGGATGCGCGCTTCCGTCTGGATGGCCGCAACGTGGTGCATGTGTTGCCGATCACACCGTGGGAGGCGGCACTGGGCGCCACCGTGCCGGTGCCGACGCTGGCCGGTACCGTCGACCTGCGCGTTCCGGCCGGCTCGCAGTCGGGGCGCAAGCTTCGGCTGAAGGGGCGTGGCATGCCAGGCGCAAATCCGGGCGACCAGCTGGTGGAGCTGTCGATCCGTGCGCCGGCGGCCGACAACGACAGTCAGCGGGCCGCCTACGAGGCATTGCACAAGGAGTTCGGGGACTTCGACCCGCGCCGCTGAGTCGCCGCGGCAGGTGCAAACGAAAACGGCGCCTGCGGGCGCCGTTTTTTGCGAAGCTGAGAACCTGGGTCGGCAACGATCAGCCCGGCAGGAATTCCTGCAGCGCCTTGACCAGTTCCTCTTCCTTGATCGGCTTCGTCACATAGGCCTTGGCGCCCTGGCGCATGCCCCAGACCTTGTCGGTTTCCTGATCCTTGGTGGTCACCAGGATGATCGGGATATGCGCCGTTTCGGCGTTCTTGCTGATCGTGCGGGTGGCCTGGAAGCCGTTGAGGTTGGGCATCACCACATCCATCAGGATCAGGTCGGGCATTTCCTGCTTGGCCACTTCCACGCCGGCGGCGCCGTCTTCGGCCGAGAGGGTTTCATGCCCGAGTTTTTCGACGATCCGCTTGATACCCAGCAATTGCGACGGGGAGTCGTCGACGATCAGGATGCGTGCCATAAGGTGTTAGTCCCCTGCGAGTTTCGTTGATTCTAAGCCGTGGTGATGGTACTTCCAAGCGCGGTTTCGTCAAACCGTGCCTTCGATGCGCACCAGTGTGCGCCCGAACGAGTCGCCAGCGAGCATACGCGCAAACACGCCGGGCAGTTCGTCGAGGCCCGCTTCACGCGTGGCGATGCGATCCAGGTGCTTGGGTTTCCAGTCGTTGGCGAGGTGCCGCCAGATGCGGTCGCGGAGATCGCGCGCGGTGCCGGCCGAGGCGATCCCGAGCAGGCTGGCGCCGCGGATGATGAACGGCATCACCGTGCTGTCAAAGGCGATGCCGCCGGCGTTGCCGCAGATCGCCACGTTGCCGTACGGATGAATCAGCGGCAGCAGGCCGCTCAGCATGGCGCCGCCGACGTTGTCCAGCGCGCCGCCGAAGCGGGCCGAGTCCATCGGCTTGCCGCTGAAGGCGAGCTGGTGGCGGTCGATGCACTCGCTGGCGCCAAGGCTGCGCAGGACATCGAAGTGATCGGCCTTGCCGCTGATGGCGTGCACTTCGTAGCCGGCACGGCTGAAGATGTCGATCGCCAGCATGCCGACGCCGCCGCTGGCGCCGGTCACCGCGATCGGCCCCAGTGCCGGCCTCTGCCGGTTGTCCTGCATGCGCAGCAGGGCCAGCGCGGCGGTGAATCCGGCAGTGCCGATGATCATGCTGTCGCGCAGGCTCAGGCCCGCGGGCAGCGGGATCGTCCAGCGCGCGTCGAGGCGCGCGTATTCACCGTAGCCGCCGTCGCGCGTTTCGGACAGGCCGCTGCCGGTGCACAGCACCGCGTCGCCTTCCCTGAATGCGGGATCGGTCGAGGCGACCACGTGACCGGCCACGTCGATGCCGCCGTTGAGCGGGTAGGTGCGCAGGATGCGTCCCTTGCCGGTGCCGGCCAGCGCATCCTTGTAGTTGACCGAGGAGTACGCAACCTTGATCAGCACTTCGCCGGGCGACAGTGCGCCGGTATGCATGGTCTCGATGCCGGCGCGGTAGCCGGCGTCGTCATTGTGGATGCGGAACGCGCGGAAGCTGGTCATCTCGATGTCCCTCGGCGGTCGTTCAGGCGCTGACGCTGCTGGTGTCGATCCACTTGGGAATGTAGCTGCCCTGGTAGGCCTGCATCCAGTCGAACAGGGTGGGCATGTCGTCGCCGAACCAGATGCTGTCGCGCTGCTCGGGACGCACGAAGTTCTCCTCGACCATGTGCTCCATCATCGTGCGCAGGTCGCGGTAGTAGCCGCGCACGTCGAGGAAGGCGCAGGGATAGCGGTGCAGGCCCAGTTGCGCCCAGGTCAGCATCTCGAACATCTCGTCCATCGTGCCGAAGCCGCCGGGCAGGGCCACGAAGGCGTCGGACAGCTCGTACATGCGCGTCTTGCGCTGATGCATGGTCTCGACCACGACCAGCTCGCTCAGGCCAGGATGGGCAACCTCGAGTTCCACCAGCTGGCGCGGGATCACGCCGACCACCTTGCCGCCGCCGGCGAGCACGGCGTCGGCCACCACGCCCATCAGGCCGACCTTGCCGCCGCCGTAAACCAGCGCGATGCCGCGCCGGGCCATTTCCGTACCGAAGGCGCGCGCCTGCTCGGCGTACTCGGGATGCCTGCCGCTGCTGGAGCCGCAGTAGACACAGATGGCGGAGGGTTGGGGCATGGGTTCGCCTTGGTAGCGAGTGGATAGGAGTGAGAAAAGAGTGGCCAGCCGCTTTCTCTCGTTTCTCACTCCTATCCACTCATTTCTGAAAAAGAGCGGCCCGCCCATGTCGCCACGAGCGGGCCGTTGCGGATCGGCCTAGCCGATCAGTTGCCCTTGTGGATGGCGCGCTTGTCGACCGACAACGCGGCCTCATGCACGGCTTCGGAGAGGGTCGGATGGGCGTGGACGATGCGCGCCAGATCCTCGGATGAGCCCTTGAACTCCATCGCCACCACGCACTCTGCGATGAGCTCGGATACGCCCGGTCCGACCATGTGCACGCCGAGGATGCGGTCGGTTTCGGCGTGCGCGATCATCTTCACCTGGCCGCCGGCCTCGTTCATCGCGACGGCGCGGCCGATCGCGGCGAACGGGAAGCTGCCGACCTTGTACGGCACGCCCTCGTCCTTCAGCTGCTTCTCGGTCTTGCCGGCCCAGGCGATTTCCGGCTCGGTGTAGATCACCCACGGCACGGTATCGAGGTTGACGTGGCCGGCCTTGCCGGCGATCCACTCGGCCACCGCCACGCCTTCCTCGGAACCCTTGTGCGCCAGCATGGGGCCGCGCACGGCGTCGCCGATCGCCCACACGCCGTCGACGCCGGTGTGGTTGTGCTCGTCGACCACGATGCGGCCGCGCTCGTCCAGCTTCACGCCGGTGTCGTCGGCCAGCAGGCCGGCGGTGTAGGCGCGGCGGCCCACGGCGACCAGCAGCTTGTCGACGACGAGTTCATGCGCACCGTCCTTGTCCTCGTAGGTGAGGGCAACTTCCTTCTTCTTGATCTCGGCCTTGGTCAGCTTGGCACCGAGCTTGATGGTCAGGCCCTGCTTGGCGAACTCACGGGCGGCTACCTTGGCCACGTCGGCATCGGCGACGGAGAGGAAATCCGGCAGCGCTTCGAGGATGGTGACGTCGGCGCCGAGGCGTTTCCACACGCTGCCGAGCTCCAGGCCGATCACGCCGGCTCCGATTACGCCGAGGCGCTTGGGCACTTCGGCGAGGTCGAGCGCGCCTGCGTTGTCGAGGATCATCTTGTTGTCGAACTTCGCGAACGGCAGCTCGATCGGCACCGAGCCGGAGGCGAGGATCACGTTGGTCGCGCTGATCGTCTGCTTGGTGCCGTCGGGGCCGGTGATCTCGACGCTGTTGCCTTTCAGCAGCTTGCCGGTACCGAAGTACGGCGTGACCTTGTTCGCCTTGAACAGCTGGGCCACGCCGCCGGTGAACTGCTTGACGATCTTGTCCTTGCGGCCGATGAAGGTCGGCACGTCGATCTTCGCGTTGTCGGCCGTGATGCCGTGCACGCCGAAGTTGTGCGTGAGATTGTGGAACTGGCGCGAGGAATCCAGCAGCGCCTTGGACGGGATGCAGCCCACGTTGAGGCAGGTGCCGCCGAGCGCCTGCTTGCCGTCCTTGCCGGCGAACGCGTCGACGCAGGCGGTCTTCAGGCCCAGCTGTGCGGCGCGGATCGCGGCCACATAGCCGGCCGGGCCGGCGCCGATGACGATGACATCGTATTTTTCGCTCATGGTTTTTCTCTTTGCTTTTTTTCTTCTCCCGTCGGGAGAAGGTGGCGCGAAGCGCCGGATGAGGGTTCGGGTGTGGTGTGAAGTGTTCGACGCAACCGAACCCTCACCCCAACCCCTCTCCCGGCGGGAGAGGGGCTCAAGCGTTTACAGGCCCAGCAACATCCGCTGCGGATTCTCCAGCTGGTTCTTGATGTCGACCAGGAACAGCACCGCGTCCTTGCCGTCGATGATGCGGTGGTCGTAGCTGAGCGCGATGTACATCATCGGCGCGGCGACGATCTGGCCGTTCTCGACGATGGGGCGTTCCTTGATCGTGTGCATGCCCAGGATCGCGCTCTGCGGCGGGTTCACGATCGGGGTGGAGAGCAACGATCCGAAGGTGCCGCCGTTGGTGATGGTGAACGTGCCGCCCTGCAGGTCGTCCAGCGACAGCTTGTTGGCGCGCGCCTTGACGGCGTAGTCGGCGATGCCCTTCTCGACATCGGCGAAGCTCATGTCCTGCACGTCGCGCAGCACCGGCGTGACTAGGCCCTTGTCGGTGGACACGGCGATCGAGATGTCCTGGTAGCCGTGGTAGATCACGTCGTTGCCGTCGACCGACGCGTTGACGAACGGATAGCGCTTCAGCGCCTCGGCGGCGGCCTTGACGAAGAAGCTCATGAAGCCGAGCTTGATGCCGTGCTCCTTCTGGAACGCTTCGCCCAGCGTCTTGCGCATCTTGGTCACTTCGCTCAGGTTCACTTCGTTGAACGAGGTGAGCATGGCGATCGAGTTCTTCGACTGCATCAGGCGCTCGGCGATGCGCGCACGCATGCGGGTCATCGGCACGCGCTCTTCCGGACGGGAACCCGGGGTCGGCTTCGCTGCCGGTGCAGCAGCCGGCGCGGCGCTGCCGCCCTTGCCGTAGTTGACCAGGTCTTCCTTGGTCACGCGGCCGTCGCGGCCGGTGCCGGCGACCTTGGACGGGTCGATCTTCTCTTCGGTGGCGACGCGCAGGCCGGCCGGCGAGAGGTCCTCGGTGCCCTTGGCGGCGGCCTTCGGCGCGGCCGGCGCGGACGCAGCGGGAGCAGGTGCGGGCGCTGCAGCGGCCGGTGCCGGTGCCGCAGCTGCGGCGCCTTCCTCGATGATCGCGATGATCTGCTCGCTGTTCACCGTGTCGCCGACCTGGTGCTTGATCTCCTTCAACACGCCGTCGACCGGCGAGGGCACTTCCAGCACCACCTTGTCGGTTTCGAGGTCGACCAGGTTCTCGTCGCGCTTCACCGCGTCGCCGGCCTTCTTGTGCCAGCTGGCGATGGTGGCGTCGGAGACGGACTCGGGCAGGACGGGGACTTTGAGTTCGATGGACATGCTTGTCTTACTCCGCGGAGTGGTCGGTGCCGACCGGCGCGCTGAGCGCCTGTTCGACGAGTGCTGCCTGTTCGGCGACGTGGGTGTTGTGGTGGCCGGCGGCCGGCGCCGGCGAGCGTGCGCGTCCCGCGTACGAGAGACTGTGCTTGCTGCCGATGCAGGCCTGCAGGTGGTGACGGATCTGGAACCAGGCACCCTGGTTCATCGGTTCTTCCTGGCACCAGATCACTTCCTTCGCAGAAGGATACTTGTCCAGTTCGGCGCTGACTTCGGCACGCGGGAACGGGTACAGCTGCTCGACGCGCACGATCGCCACGTCGGCCAGCCCGCGCTTCTCGGCTTCCTCCAGCAGGTCGTAGTAGACCTTGCCGGAGCACAGCACGACGCGCTTGACCTTCTTCGCCGCCAGCTCGCGATGCTCGCCGATCACCAGCTGGAAGCTGCCGTTGGCCAGCTCGTCCAGCGTGGACACCGCCAGCTTGTGGCGCAGCAGCGATTTCGGCGTCATCACGATCAGCGGCTTGCGCGCGGCGCGCAACATCTGCCGGCGGATCATGTGGAAATCCTGCGCCGGCGTGGTCGGCACGCAGACCTGCATGTTGTCCATTGCGCACAGCTGCAGGAAGCGTTCGAGACGCGCGGAGGAGTGCTCCGGACCCTGGCCCTCGTAGCCGTGCGGCAACAGCAGCACCAGGCCGCACAGGCGGTTCCACTTCGCTTCGCCGGAACTGATGAACTGGTCGATCACCACCTGCGCGCCGTTCGCGAAGTCGCCGAACTGGGCTTCCCAGATATTGAGCGTATCGGGGTCGGTGGTGGAGTGGCCGTACTCGAACGCCATCACCGCCTCTTCGCTGAGCAGCGAGTCGATCACCTCGACATCGGCGCCCGCGCGCACGGTGGCCAGCGGCATGTACGTGTGGCCGTCCTTCTGGTCATGCAGTACCGCATGGCGGTGGAAGAACGTGCCGCGGCCGGAATCCTGCCCGACCAGGCGCATGTCGTAGCCGCCGTCGACGAGGGTGGCGTAGGCCAGGTTCTCGGCGAAGCCCCAGTCGGCCGGCAGTTCGCCCGCGGCCATCTTGCGGCGGTCGTCGTAGATCTTCGCCACGCGCGCCTGCAGGGTGATGTCGGCCGGCAGGGCGAGGATCTTGCCGGAGAGCTCCTGCAACTTCTGCTTCGGCACCGTGGTGTCGGTTGGCGCGGACAGCTTGCCGCCGAGGAAACGGGCCCAGTCGACGTGGCCGTCGCGGACCGGCGCGGTGTCCAGCTCGGTCATCGGCGCGCCGGCTTCCAGGCGATCGCGGTAGGCCTCGAACTGCTTCTGTGCGTCGCCATCGGCCAGCACGCCTTCCTTCACCAGCTGCTGCTGGTACAGGTCGCGCGCGGTCGGGCGCTTGCGGATGATCTGGTACATCACCGGCTGCGTGGCGGCCGGCTCGTCGGCCTCGTTGTGGCCGTGGCGGCGATAGCAGACCAGGTCGATCACCACGTCCTTGCGGAACGTCTTGCGGAATTCATACGCAAGCCGGGTCACCAGGATCACCGCCTCCGGATCGTCGCCGTTCACGTGCAGCACCGGCGCATTGACCATCTTGGCCAGGTCGGTGCAGTACATGGTGGAACGGGCGTCCTGCGGATTGGAGGTGGTGAAGCCGACCTGGTTGTTGATGACGATGTGCAGGCTGCCGCCGATCTTGAAGCCGCGCGCCTGCGACATGTTGAACAGTTCCATGTTCACGCCCTGGCCGGCCAGCGCGGCGTCGCCGTGGATCAGCACGGCCATCGACTGCGTGTGCATGGTGTCGCGGCGGCGGGTCTGGCGCGCATGCACCGAGCCGGTCACCACCGGGTTGACGATCTCCAGGTGCGACGGGTTGAACGCCAGCGCCACGTGCACGCCGCCCTTGGGCGTCTTCACGTCGGCGGAAAAGCCCATGTGGTACTTCACGTCGCCGGAGTGCGCCGGGTCGTCGGGATGCTCGAACTTGCCCTCGAACTCGTCGAACAGGGTCTTCGGCGGCTTGCCCAGGATGTTGACAAGCACGTTGAGGCGGCCGCGATGGGCCATGCCGATCACCAGTTCCTTGATGCCGTTGTCGCCGGCGGCGCGCACCACGTCGTCGATCATCGGGATCAGGCTGTCGCCGCCTTCCAGCGAGAAGCGCTTCTGGCCCACGTATTTCGTGTGGAGGTAGCGCTCCAGGCCCTCGGCGGCGGTGAGGCCGTCCAGCACGCGCTGCTTGCCGGCCTTGTCCAGGCCGCTCTGGCCGGCGGCCTGCTCGAGCCGGCTGTAGATCCAGTTGCGCTGCTCGTGGTTGCTGATGTGCATGAACTCGGCGCCGATCGTGCTGGCGTAGGTCTTCTGCAGGCGGCTCAGCAGCTCGCGCAGTTTCAGGCGCTGGCCGCCGCCGGCGTAGTTGCCGGTGTCGAATTCGGTGTCCAGGTCGGCGTCGGAGAGGCCGTGGAAGGCGAGGCCGAGATCCGGCGCCGGCATCTTCTCGGTCAGGCCGAGCGGGTCGAGCTCGGCGGCGAGGTGGCCGCGCGAACGGTAGGCGGTGAGCAGGCGCAGCACGCCGGCCTGCTTGCGCGCGTGCTCGTCGCTCATCGGCACGCTGGCGACGCCGTTGTGGCGCTGCTTCTGTGCGGCCTCGATGCGCGCAATGGCCGCGGTATGGGAGACGTCTCCCGACTCGCGGCCCTTGAAGGTTGCAAAGTAATTGGCCCATTCGGCAGGTACTGCCGAGGTATCGGCCAGCCAGGCGTCGTAGAGCGATTCGACGTAATCGGCGTTGCCGCCAGCGAGTTGGGAGGATTCGAAGAACTCGCGGATCAGGTTTGTAGTCACGTCACCACCGGCAGGGAAGGGATGCTTGCAGCGATCCGTGTGACCTTTGAAGTCGCGGTTTCCGGTCGGTTTTCAAGCCCGACAGGCCGTTTGTACGGATGGCTGGGGAGAATCCGGACAATTATAGCCTTTGCCTGCTGCGACGCGGCAACCCGCGGCCCGGCTGGAATGCCCCTTTGGCCGGTCCATCCGACGATGGTCTAACGGGCATTTCGTCCCAGGCCGCGGGTTTCATGCGCTTTTGTCCTGACCGTGGGCAAATGGGTGGCGCGGATGCCGGGCCAGCCAGTGTTCAGCTGGTGTCGACTAAATGCCCAGCGCCTGCAGTTCGCTGGCCGGTTCGGCGCGCTCCCACACGTCGTCGAAGTGCTGCTGCAGCGGCGCCTGGCTGGCGCGGTCGTGGCGGGCGGCGCGGCCCTGGGCGCGATCCGCCTCGGGCAGGAACAGGTAGCCGCCGGCGTCGTTGAGCAGGTAGGCCGAGATGTAGGCCAGGTCGGCCTCCTCCACCGGCGTGCGGATCTGGATCGCACTGGACAGGCGCTGCGCCAGCGCGACCAGCCGATGGTCGCTGCGCAGCGCGGCGGCCGGGTCGTGCAGCAGGATGCGGATCTGCGCGCCGCGGCCGGAGATCGCGATGCGCCGCAGTTCGGCCAGCTCTTCCGCGCTGGCGTAGCTGTCGTTGCCCAGCAGCGGCAGATAGATCGACAGCCGGTGCCGCGCGTCGCCCAGCAGTTGCCGGCGCGCTTCGGCCGTCTCGCCACGCGTGCCGGCGGGCAGCACGCCGAGGTCGCGCAGCGGCTTCGTTTCGTCGGTATCCGCGAGCAGGCCCAGACGCATCGCCCGGTGCGGCAGGCCGGCGTCCTCGAACTCCTCGCCGTACGCGACGAAATCCTCGCGCTCGTAGAAGCCGATGGCGCTGACCTGGGCGTCCAGCGCCACTTCCGGCCAGCCCTGCGCGCGGGCGCGGGTGACCAGTTCGCGCAACAACGCCGCGCCGACGCCGCGACCGCGCCACTCCCGCAGCACGGCCATGCGGCCGATCTTGTGCGCCGGCGTGAGCCGGCCGCAACCGATCGGCCGGCCGGCGTCGTCGCGCGCCAGCACGTGCCAGCAATCCCCATCGAGCCCGTCGCGCTCGCGCTGCTCGGGCACGCCCTGTTCCTGGATGAACACGGTGTCGCGCAGGTCGAGCAGGGCGGTGCGCTGGTCCTCGCGTGACCAGTCGGCGATCTCGACGTGGAAGTCCTGCAGCTTCATCGGCGTCGGCGTGACTTGCGTGGCAGCAGATGGCCGTCGTTGACCAGGGCCAGCAGCAGGTCGCGTTCGACAGCATCGAGCTTGCGGTCGACGATGAGTGCGCGCTGCTCGCACAACTGCTGTGCCAGCGCGGGCGTGGCAGGGTAGGCGTGGCCGCTGGCGTACAGCGTGCAGGTGGACTTGCCGCGGCTCCACGCCAGCCGCGACCAGGGGTGGCGCAGCAACTGCGCGCCGGCGTCGAGCTGTTTGGCCAGCACGGCCTCGCCCAGCGGTTTTTCCAGCGGCGCCGGCGTCTGTGCGTTGCGGTAGCGCGTGATGAAGCGGCCGAACCAGTCGTGCAGCATGTCGTCGCGCAGGGCGGCGGCGAACGGCAGCGCGTCCTTCAGGCGCTCGATCGCGGCGCGGTCGATCTCGCCGGTGGCGGTGGCCGGCTTCAGGTCCGGGTCGGCGTAACGCAATTCTTCGGGCAGGTGCTCGGCGATGAAGTCGGCCAGGTCGCCGGTCAGCTCGGCCTGCGACGGCGCGCGCATGCCGATCGAGAACGTCATGCACGGCCCGCCGAACGCCACGCCATCGTGCGGCACGCCTGGCGGCAGGTACAGCATGTCGCCCGGTTCCAGCAGCCATTCGTGGGTCGGCTCGAAGTGCACCAGCTGCTTGAGTTCAACGTCGTGGCGGAATGCCTTCGGCGCCAGCGGATCATCGCTGATCGCCCAGTGGCGCTGGCCCAGGCCCTGCAGCAGGAACACGTCGTACTGGTCGACATGGGCGCCGACGCCGCCGCCGGGCTCGGCGTAGGAGACCATCACGTCGTCCACGCGCCAGCTCGGCAGGAAGCCGAAGTGCTGCAGCAGGCCGGCGACGTCCGCATCCCACTTGTCGACATCCTGCACCAGCAGGGTCCAGTGGCTGTCCGGGGTCTTGGCGAAGTCGGCTTCGCTCAGCGGGCCGGGGTTGACCTGCCAGCGGTCGCGCTTCTCGTCGTGCACGATCAGCCGCGCCAGCGCGGCCGATTCGCAGGCCAGGCCGGCCAGGTCGTCCGGCTGCAGCGGCGGCTGGAAGTCGGGAAAGGCGTTGCGGATCAGCAGCGGCCGCTTCTGCCAGTAGTCGCGCAGGAAGCGGGCGGGCGGCATGCCCAGCGGCTGCCTGGCGGAGCCGCGGACTTCGATCGGAAAGGGGGCTGGTTTGGTCATCCGCGCATTGTAGCCGCGCCAGGTGGCAGCGGTGTCGACAGACGAGCCTTGCCGCGGAGGCCAGGCCGGCCGGGACGTCGACCCACGCCGGCAGCCGGAACATAAGGCGGCGGCATAAGCACATGCCGACAGATCCTTTCCCATGCGGCGCGTTAAAAAATAATTTGGACGTCAAGCCGTATAGACGTCCAAACGGAGATAACGTGAATTCTGTCGTTGCACCGGACCTTTCCGCGACTGCGCCAGGCGCGGAGAAGCTTGCCAGGCTGGCCCGGGACCTGGAAGGGTTGACCGCGGCGCAGCTGTACTGGGTCGCCGCCTGGAGTGCGACGCAGGCCGGGCAGGCGCAGCGAAGCGGCCCGGTGGCCGCGGCGCCGGCGGGCAAGGTGGCCGAGCGTCTGAGCATTGTCTACGGCAGCCAGACCGGCAACGCGAAGCGCGTCGCCGCGCAACTGGCCAGTCGCAGCGAGGCGGCCGGCCTGCCGGTGCGACTGCTGCGTGCCGATGCCTACCCGCAGCGCGATCTGGCGCAGGAGCGCCACCTGCTGCTGGTGATAAGCACCCAGGGCGATGGCGAGCCGCCGGACGATGCACGCGGCCTGTTCGAGTTCATCACCGGCAAGCGTGCGCCGAAGCTGCCGGCGTTGCAGTTCGCCGTGCTGGGCCTGGGCGATTCCAGCTATCCGCAGTTCTGCACGATCGGGCGCCGGCTCGATGCGCGGCTGGCCGAACTGGGCGCCACCCGCTTCAGCGCATTCGGCGAAGCGGACGTGGAGATCGAGGAGGTCGCCACGCCGTGGACGGAGCAGGCGCTGGATCGGGTCCGCGAACTGTTGAAGCAGGTCGGCCCGCCGGCGCGGGCAACGCCGTTGCATGCCGTGCCGAGCCGCAGTGCGTATTCCCGCGAGCAGCCGTTCGCCGCCACCGTGCTGGCCAACCAACGCATCGTCGGGCGCGACAGCGGGCGCGACGTGCGCCACGTCGAGCTGTCGCTGGAAGGCTCCGGCCTGCATTACCAGCCCGGCGATGCGCTGGGCGTATGGCCGCGCAACCCGCCGGCGCTGGTCGGGCAGTGGCTGGAGGTCCTGCAGCTGGACGGCGCGCAGGAGGTGGCCTACCAGGGCCGCACGATGCCGCTGCGGCAATGGCTGGATCGCGAGCGCGAGATCACCCGGCTGCATCGCGGCTTCATCGCCGCGTTGGCGGCCGCCGGTGGCCACGATGCGCTGGCCCGGCTGCTGCAGCCGGAACAGTCGACGCAGCTCGCCGCCATGCTGGCCGACGACCAGCCGATCGACCTGCTGCGCCGCTACCCGGCGACATGGCGGCCCGAGGCCTTGCTGGCCGCGCTGCGGCCGCTGGCGCCGCGGCTGTATTCGATTGCCTCCAGCCCGAAGGCGGTGGGCGAGGAAGTGCACCTGACCGTGGCCGTGGTCGACTACGAGGCGCACGGCAGCGCGCATTGGGGTGCGGCGTCGAGCTTGCTGGCCACGACCGCCGAGGACGGCAGGTTGCCGGTCTTCATCGAGCCGAACGAACGCTTTCGCCTGCCCGCCGACGATTCGCGCGACATCATCATGATCGGCCCGGGTACCGGTGTAGCGCCGTTCCGCGCGTTCGTGCAGGAGCGTCGCGAGAGCGGCGCCGCGGGCCGCAACTGGCTGTTCTTCGGCAACCGCCATTTCGCCAGCGACTTCCTCTATCAGGTGGAGTGGCAGCAGGCGCTGCAGGACGGCTCGCTGCACCGGCTGGACCTGGCGTTCTCGAGAGACTCCGAGCAAAAAACCTACGTCCAGCAGCGCCTGCGCGAGCAGGGCGCCGAGCTGCATGCGTGGCTGGAAGGCGGCGCACACATCTATGTCTGCGGCGATTCAAAACACATGGCGCGCGATGTCCACACCGCCCTGGTCGACGTGATCGCAGCCCACGGCGGCCACTCTGCCGGGGCGGCGCAAGCCTGGCTCGGCGAACTCCTGCAGCAGGGCCGCTACGCCCGCGACGTGTACTGACCTTCATTCCTGCGTTCATCCGTGAACGCGAGAGTCAAGAAGCGGCCATCCCTGGCCGCACTTTCAGAGAAAGCAATTATCCCCATGACCTCTCATCTCGAACACGTCAAGGCGGCCAGCCGCTTCCTGCGCGGCGGCATCGCCGAAGGCCTGGCCGATCCGGTCACCGGCGCGATCAGCGACGACGACACCAAGCTGCTCAAGTTCCACGGCAGCTACCAGCAGGACGACCGCGACCTGCGCGAGGAGCGCCGCCGACAGAAACTGGAGCCGGCCTACGCTTTCATGCTGCGCGCACGCCTGCCCGGCGGCGTGGTGACGCCGGCGCAGTGGCTGGTGTTCGACCGCATCGCCCGCGACTACGCCAGTGGTTCGCTGCGCATCACCACGCGGCAGACGTTCCAGTGGCACGGCATCATCAAGCGCCGGCTCAAACCCACCATCGCGGCGATCCATGAGGCGCTGGCCACGACCATCGCCGCCTGCGGCGACGTGGTGCGCAACGTGGTCAGCACGGCGAACCCGGTCGAGTCGGCCGCGCATGCCGAGGCGTATGCCTGGGCCGCCCGCCTGTCCGCCGAGCTGGCGCCGAAGACCCGTGCCTACCATGAGATCTGGCTGGACGGCGAGAAGCTTGTCGCTGAGGACGTCGAACCGCTGTATGGCGCCACCTACCTGCCGCGCAAGTTCAAGATCGGCCTGGCGATCCCGCCGCTCAACGACATCGACGTGTTCGCGCAGGACCTGGGCCTGGTCGCGATCATCGAGCAGGGCGAACTGCGCGGTTTCAACATCGCCGTCGGCGGCGGCATGGGCGCCACCCACGGCGACCCCAGCACCTATCCGAGGCTGGCCAGCGTGATCGGCTTCGTGACGCCGGAGCAACTGTTCGGCGTGGCAGAGACGGTGATCGCCGTGCAGCGCGACTGGGGCGACCGCGCCGAACGCCAGCACGCGCGGCTGAAGTACACGCTCGATCGCCGCGGCCTGGACGTGTTCAAGACCGAGCTGGAATCGCGCCTGGGCCATGCCCTGGCTGCGCCGCGCGAGTATCGCTTCGAACACAACGGCGACCGCTACGGCTGGGTCGAGGGCCACGACCGTCGTTGGCATCTCACCCTGCATATCGAATCCGGCCGGCTCGCCGATGTGGGCGAGCGACGCTGGCTCAGCGGCTTGCGCGAGCTGGCCGGGGTACACGCCGGCGACTTCCGGCTGACCTGCAACCAGAACGTGATCGTGGCGAACGTCGCCGCGCACGATCGCGGGCGCATCGACGCGATCGTGCGCGAGTACGGCCTGGACGGCTACACGAGACAGAGCGCGATCCGCCGCCATGCGATCGCCTGCGTCGCGCTGCCCACCTGCGGCCTGGCGATGGCCGAAAGCGAGCGTTACCTGCCGTCATTGCTGCCGAAGCTCGAGGCGCGGCTCCAGCACCATGGCCTGGCCGACGCGCCGATCCTGCTGCGCCTGTCCGGCTGCTCGAACGGCTGCTCGCGGCCGTACCTGGGCGAGATCGCCCTGGTCGGGCGCGGACCGGGTCGTTACGACCTGCGCCTCGGCGCGGACTTCAGCGGCCAGCGGCTGAACCAGGTGTATCGCGAGAACGTGGACGAGGCGGTGATCCTCGCCGCGCTCGATCCGCTGTTCGCGCGATACGCCGCCGAACGTGCGGATGGCGAGGGCTTCGGCGATTTCCTGCTGCGCGCCGGCATCCTCGCGCCGCTGCCGTCGCGGCGCATTCCCGCCGAGCTGGTTGCATGAGCGCGGCGCTGCTCGAACAGGCGCCGCACGAGCCGCAGGCGCTGGCCGAATTGAACGCCATGCTGGCCCGGCTCACCGCCGAACGCCGGGTGGCCTGGGCGCTGGAGCATGTCGCCGGCGAGCACGTGCTGTCGTCCAGCTTCGGCGCGCAGTCGGCGGTGTCGCTGCACCTGGTGACGCGCCAGCGGCCGTCATTGCCGGTGGTGTTGATCGACACCGGCTACCTGTTTCCCGAGACCTACCGCTTTGTCGACGAGTTGACTGAACGGCTCGCGCTGAACCTCAAGGTGTATCGCGCGCCGCTCAGCCCGGCCTGGATGGAAGCGCGCCATGGACGACTGTGGGAGCAGGGCGTGGCCGGGCTAGATCGCTATAACCGGTTGCGCAAGGTCGAGCCGATGCAGCGTGCGCTGGCCGAGCTGGATGCGGTGGGCTGGCTCGCCGGCCTGCGCCGCGGCCAGTCGCGCAGCCGTGCTGCGATCGGGTTCGCCGAGCACCGCGGCGGTCGCTGGAAGTTCCATCCGCTGGCCGACTGGAGCGATCGCGACGTCGGCCATTACCTCGCACGCCATGGTCTGCCGTACCACCCGCTGTGGCAGCAAGGCTACGTCTCGATCGGCGACAGCCACACCAGCCGGCGCTGGGAGCCGGGCATGGACGCCGAGGACACCCGCTTCTTCGGGCTCAAACGCGAATGCGGACTGCACGGCATCGCGTAGCCCGACGGCCATCGCGCCGCGATGGCTTTCTCCCCCCGACCGGACTACCGACACCATGAGTCACACCGCACTTGCTCCGAACCCTGACCTTGCCGCCGCCGACACCCTGATTGCCCCGCACGGCGGAGTGCTGAAGGAACTTTACCTGCCGCCCGCCGAAGCCGAGGCGCTCAAGCTGCGCAGCGCCCGGCTGCCCGGCGTGGACCTCGATACGCGCCAGCTGTGCGACCTGGAGTTGCTGCTAAGCGGTGCGTTCTCGCCGCTGGAAGGTTTCCTCGGCCGCCGCGACTACGATCGCGTGGTGGAAGAACTGCGCCTCGCCGACGGCACGCTGTGGCCGATCCCGATCACCCTGGACGTGGACGAGGATTTCGCCGCGCAGCTGTCCACCGGCAGCGAGGTCGCGCTGCGCGACAGCCAGGGCGTGCCGCTGGCGGTATTGGAAGTGCACGACGTCTATTGGCCGGACCGCCTGCACGAGGCGAAGCGCGTGTTCGGCAGCACCGACCGCCTGCACCCCGGCGTGGCCGAGCTGCTCGATCGCACCAAGCCGGTGGCGCTGGGCGGCCGCGTGCGCGGCATCCAGCGGCCGGCGCACTACGATTTCGGCGAGCTGCGCGATACGCCGCGCAGCCTGCGCGAATGGTTCGCGGCAAACGGCTGGAGCCGCATCGTGGCGTTCCAGACGCGCAACCCGATGCACCGCGCGCACCGCGAGCTGACCCAGCGCGCGGCGCAGCAGGTCGGTGCCAAGCTGCTGATCCAGCCCTCGGTCGGGCGCACCAAGCCGGGCGACGTCGACCACTACACCCGCGTGCGCTGCATCCGCGCGCTGCTGCCGCAGTACCCGGCCGACAGCGTGAAGCTGTCGCTGCTGCCGCTGGCGATGCGCATGGGCGGCCCGCGTGAGGCGCTATGGCACGCGATCATCCGCAAAAATTACGGCGCCAGCCATTTCATCGTGGGCCGCGATCATGCCGGCCCCGGCAAGGATTCGCACGGCCAGCCGTTCTACGGCCCGTTCGAGGCGCAGCAGTTGCTGGAAAGGCACCAGGACGAGCTGGGCATCCGGATCGTGCCATTCCCGGCGATGGTGTACGCGGCGAACCGCGACGGCTATCTGCCGTCGACCGAGGTGACCGCGGAAGACGAGGTGCGCGACATCTCCGGCACCCAACTGCGCCGGCATCTGCACGAGGGCAGCGAGATCCCGGCCTGGTACAGCTTCCCCGACGTAGTGAAGATCCTGCGCGAGCGCCACCCGGTGCACGCGCCACGCGGCTTCGCGCTGTTCTTCACCGGCCTATCCGGCGCCGGCAAGTCGACCATCGCGCAGGCGGTGATCGCGCAGCTGCTCGAACACACCAGCCGCCCGGTGACTGTGCTGGACGGCGACGAAGTGCGCAAGCACCTGTCGCGCGGACTCGGCTTTTCGCGCGAAGACCGCGCCGCCAACGTCACCCGCATCGGCTACGTCGCCAGCGAGATCGTGCGCCACGGCGGCATCGCGGTGTGCGCGCCGATCGCGCCGTACGCCGACGCCCGCGCGGAGTCCCGCGCGCTGGTCGAGGCGCATGGCGACTTCATCGAAGTCCACGTCGCCACCTCGCTCGAAGTGTGCGAGGCGCGCGACCGCAAGGGGCTTTACGCGCAGGCGCGCGCCGGCAAGATCGCGCGCTTCACCGGCATCAGCGATCCGTACGAGGTGCCCGAGCGGCCGGAACTTCGCATCGACGGCGATGCCGCCGAGCCGGTCGTGCTGGCTCGGCAGGTGCTGGCGCTATTGCGTAACCGCGGCCTGATCGATGGCTGAGACGGTGGCGCGGCGGTCAGGCTGCGTGACGACCGGGCGCTCCCGCCAGTGCGGCACCGCCGACCACTCGACCGGTGCCGTGTCGGCGGCGAGCGCGCGCACCACGTCGCGGCGGTCCAGGTGCGGCGCGAACTGCGCGATGAACTCCAGCACGTACTCGCGCAGCACACTTTCCCGGCGCAGCACGATCCAGGTCGTGCATTGCGGAAACAGGTGGTCGGCCGCCAGCGCCTGCAGATCGGTATCGCCGTCCAGCATCGCCATCTCGGCCAGCACGCCGATGCCGAGGCCGGTGCGCACGTAGGTCTTGATCAGGTCGGCGTCGCCGGCCGTCATCGCGATCTGCGGGCGCAGGCCGGCCGCCTCGAACGCGCGGCGCAGCGACGAGTCGGCCTTCAGCGAGGAGTCGTAGCTGACCAGCGGCAGCGTGGCCAGTTCGTCGAGCGAGGGCGGCTGTCCCTTCGCCGCCAGCGGATGCTCTTGCGGCGTCACGATCACCCGGTGCCAGCGATAAGCCGGCAGCGCGATGCCGACGGACGGCGGCGCACCGGCGCTGCTGATCACCGCAAGGTCGACGCGGCCGGCCTCCAACTGCGCCAGCACTTCGCCGTCGCGGCCCGGCTGCAGGTGCACGCTGACCTGCGGGTAGCTCTGGCTCAGCGCGCCGATCGCGGCGGGCAGGGCGAAGCGCGCCTGGGTGTGGGTGGTGGCGATGCGCAGCTCGCCGCGCGCTTCGTTGCGCAGGTTGGCGGCGATCGAGCGGATGTTGGCCGCCTCGGCGAGGATCGTGCGGGCGCGTTCCAGCACGTGCCGGCCGGCGTGGGTCACCGCGTCGAGGCTCTTGCCCTTGCGCACGAACAGCTGGAAGCCCAGCTCGTCCTCAAGCTGGCGCAGCTGCTTGCTCAGGCCGGGCTGGGTGGCGTGGACGCGCTCGGCGGCCAGCGTGATGTTGAGGCCGGAGTCGGCGATGGCAATCAGGTAGCGCAACTGGATCAAGGTCATGGCGATGGTCTCGTGGGCAGTCGGGATCGCGGGATCGGGGCGCGGACGGAACACGGATACATCGCATGGAATGCACCGACATCGTGCATGGCGCATGGGCGCAGGCGGCCATCTGGACGCTGCGGACGGATTCCTTGTGGCCTGGATATGCATGCATGATCAGACGTCTATACGTCCATTTGATCGAATGGTCAAGCGTGGCGTCGTCCGGCATGGGTTATGCCGGTGCGGCATATGCACGGCCATGCAAGTCATTTGTCGCGCCGGCAATGGCTGCGTAGCGTGGTTTCATCTCCCCCGCACGTGAAACGGCCTCGCCCGAATGAAGCTCTATCCGTTGTTTGCTGACCTGTCCCGCCGCGCCGTGCTGGTGGTGGGCGGCGGCGCGGTGGCCGAGCGGAAAGTGGCGGCCTTGCTTGGTGCGCAGGCGCAGGTCACGGTGAACGCGCCCACGCTCACGCCGCAGCTGCTGCGCTGGGCGGCGGCGGGGCGCATCGCCCACCGCCGCGATGCGTTCCAGGAGGCCTGGCTGGAGCGGGTCTGGCTGGTGGTGGCGGCGACTTCCGACGCCGAATTGAACCGACTGATCGCCACGTTTGCCGAGCTGCGGCGGATCTTCGTCAACGTGGTCGACGATGCGACCCTGTCGAGCTTCCACGTGCCGGCGGTGGTGGACCGCGCGCCGCTGACCATTGCGATCTCCAGCGGCGGCGAGGCGCCGATGCTGGCGCGGCTGCTGCGCGAACGATTGGAGACGCTGCTGGACCATTCGCTGGGCGCGCTGGCCTCGCTGGCGGCGCGCCTGCGCCGGCGCATCCGCCTGCGCCATCCCGACCTCGCGGCGCGGCGGCGCTTCTATGAGAGCCTGTTCGCCGGTCCGGTGGCGACCTTGCTGCGCCAGGGCCGGCCGGATGAGGCGCGGCAGGTGGCGGAACACGCGCTGGCCGCGGCGCCGGCGGTATCGGCAGGCTCGGTGGTGCTGGTGGGTGCCGGCCCCGGCGATCCGGGCCTGCTGACCTTGCGTGCGCTGCGCGCGCTGAACGAGGCCGACGTGATCCTGCACGACCGGCTGGTCAGCGCCGGGGTGCTGGAACTGGCGCGGCGCGACGCCGAGCGCATCGAGGTCGGCAAGCAGGCCGGCCACCACCACACCACCCAGGACGGCATCCATGCGCTTTTGTTGCAGCAGGCGCGGGCAGGGCGGCGGGTGGTGCGGCTGAAAGGCGGCGACCCGTTCGTGTTCGGCCGTGGCGGCGAGGAACTGGAGTTCCTGCGCGCCCATGGCATTCCCTACGAAGTGGTGCCCGGCATCACCGCGGCGGTGGCCTGCGCGGCCTATGCCGGTGTGCCGCTGACCCATCGCGACCACGCGCAGTCGGTGCGTTTCGTCACCGCGCACTGCCAGTCCTCGCGCGACACCCTGGACTGGGCGGCGCTGGCGCAGGAGCGGCAGACGCTGGCGGTCTACATGGGCGTCGCCGAGCTGGGCGTGCTGCAGGCGCAGTTGATCGGGCACGGCCGGGCGGCGTCGACGCCGTTCGCGCTGGTCGAGAACGGCTCGTGCGCGGAGCAGCGGGTGATCACCGGCTGCCTGGCCGACCTGGCCGAGCGCGCGGCGTTCCACGCGGTGCGCTCCCCGGCGCTGCTGATCCTGGGCGAGGTGGCGGCGCTGGCACCGTCGCTGGCCTGGTTCGGAGAGCCGCCGCTGGGGGCCACGGTGCACGACATCCGTACGCCACAGGCGGAAAATCCGGCGGCACCCGACGTGCTGACGGCGGTCCACCGCGCCTGACGAAAATCTTTACCTGGGCGGGCGCATGATCGCGCGACGGTTTTTCCCCCACGCCTGCCGGAGCGCCTCATGATCCACGACAGCATTCTCGACACCATCGGCAACACGCCGATCATCAAGCTTCACCGCCTCGCCCCGAAGCACGTCGAACTCTACGTGAAGGTGGAGGCGTTCAACCCGGCCGGCTCGGTGAAGGACCGGCTCGCCCTGGCGATCATCCTGGACGCCGAGCAGCGCGGCACGCTGAAGCCCGGCCAGACCGTGATCGAGGCTACCTCGGGCAACACCGGCGTAGCGCTGGCCGCGGTCTGCGCGGCGCGCGGCTACCCGTTCGTGGCGGTGATGTCGGATACGTTCTCGCTCGAGCGGCGCAAGCTGATCCGCGCCTACGGCGGCAAAGTGGTGCTGACGCCGGGCGCCGCACGCGGCAGCGGCATGGTGGCGAAGGCGGTGGAGCTGGCGCAGAAGCATGGCTGGTTCTTCACCAACCAGTTCGAGAACCCCGCCAACCCGGCGTATCACCGGCAGACCACCGCGCCGGAAATCCTGCGCGACTTCGCCGGCCGCCGGCTGGATTACTTCGTCACCGGCTGGGGCACCGGCGGCACGCTGACCGGTGTCGGCGAGGTGCTCAAGGTGGCGCGTCCGGAAGTGCAGATCATCGCCAGCGAGCCGACCGGGGCAGCGCTGCTCTCCGGCAAGGAATGGCAGCCGCACAAGATCCAGGGCTGGACGCCGGACTTCGTGCCGGCCGTGCTCAACCGCGAGGTGGTCGATCGGATCGTGTTGATCGACGACGTACTGGCCCGCGACACCTCGCGCGAGCTGGCGCAGCAGGAAGGCATCTTCACCGGCATCTCCTCCGGCGCCACCCTGGCCGCCGCCGTACAGGTGGCGGCCGATGCGCCGCCGGGCTCGGTGCTGCTGGCGATGCTGCCGGACACCGGCGAGCGCTACCTGTCGACCTTCCTGTTCGAGGGCGTCAACGAGGGCTCGGACGAAGTCTGAGCGTGGTCACGGGCCGGTCGCCGCAGGCGGCGGCCGGTCACGACTGTTTCGCGCGTTGGCGGGCGGTTCCGGATGCGCGTTTCGACGCACCCGCTTCCCATTCCGCGATCAGCTTCTTGCCCACGCTGGCCAGCGCCTGGATCGCCGGCAGCAGTTCGCGGCCGAGCGGTGTGAGTGCGTACTCGGCCGACGGCGGCGAGGTGGCCAGCACGCGCCGCGTCACCAGCCCGCGCGATTCCAGCTCGCGCAGCCGCGCGCTCAGTACGCGCGCGGAGATGCGCGGGATGTCGTGGCGCAACTCGCCGAAACGGCGCGGTTCGGCGCTCAGGAACCAGACCACGTTCGGCGCCCACGCGCCGCGCAGCAGCGCCAGGCTTTCGGTGAGCGGGCAGGCCGGCGGTGCAGCGACCTTGCTCCTGCGTACGGGCAGGCCCATCGGAATTCCATCGGGAGAGTTCGGTAACCGGGCGGATACTACATTTTTCCGCTAACCGATGGTTAGGTGGTATCCATAAGTAACCATGATGGCTAGGATGCCACCATCGTTGCGGTGCACGCAGGTAGTCGCTTCGCCTGTGGCCGCGGCGGTGGTTCTTCCCCCGTCCCCATCACGGAGAAACGCATGAAACTCTATTACTCGTCGGGCGCCTGCTCGCTGTCGCCGCACATCGTGGCGCTGGAAGCCGGCATCGCGCTGCCGCTGGAAAAGGTCGACGGCAAGGCCAAGCGCACCGAAGGTGGCGCGGATTTCTGGCAGATCAACCCGAAGGGCTACGTGCCGGCGCTGGCGCTGGACAACGGCGAACTGCTGACCGAAGGCCCGGCGATCGTGCAGTACCTGGCCGACCTCAAGCCTGAAAGCAACCTGGCGCCGGCCAACGGCACGCTGGCGCGCTACCGCCTGCAGGAAATGCTGGGCTACATCAACTCCGAGATCCACAAGACCTACAGCCCGCTGTTCAAGCCGGACACGCCGGAACCCACCCGCACCGAGCGCAAGGCATACCTGCTCAAGCGCTACCAGTTGATCGAAGACGTGCTGGCAAAGCAGCCGTGGCTGCTCGGCGACCATTTCACCGCGGCCGACGCCTACCTGTTCACCGTCACCAACTGGGCCAAGCACGTCGACCTGGACCTGTCCGGCTTCCCCGCGTTGCTGGCATTCCAGAAGCGCGTGGCCGAGCGACCGGCGGTGAAGAAGGCGATGCAGGAGGAAGGCTTGATCAAGGCGGTTGCCTGATCGGTCGCCGCTCAAACGCAAACGGCCGGCATCGCGAGGTGCCGGCCGTTTGCGTTTGATGAGGCGAGGCGGTGCGCGGATGGGTCAACAGGTTGCTCGACAGGCAGAGCCTGATGCGCAGACTGCATGAGTTGCCAGTGCCACAGCGATCCCGCAAGCCAGCGACCAAAGCCCAAGTGAAATTGCGAAGAAGAGGAGAACTGCTCCTGGGGCCGCACCGATGGTAAACGCGGCTAACCAGGATGCTCGACCGCTGTAGAGCAAAGCCGCATATAGCGGAGCCCCAAAAACAACGACCGGGAAGCAGCCGATGGCTAGCGTGTAGAGAAAGACAACTTTCACGGAGTCGGTAATGTTGAAAAAGGGGCTGGGATGCAGCGACGTTTGAATTGCCGCGAAGCTGGCCAAGGCAATGGCAGCCACAACCAGCGACGCAAAGGCCACTAACTCAACTTTTGCTAGTTGCCGCGAAAATTTCATGAGGGCTCTAACGCTTGAGTCAAGCGGCGGCGAAGCCGTCCGCCTTGAACGAACTGTTAGGCATCATGGCGCTTCGATTGGGCATACAGCTGGGCTTGCAACATATACTTTTGAGTTAACGCGCATAACGCCGTCTCGGTAGGCTTGGATGTTGTCGACAGCACCAGCTTCGACAACGGTGAGCAAATTTGTCTCTTTGCAAAGCTCCAATTCTACGTAAGAACCAGCTGGACCGCTGCTACCTGCAAAAGTGACAAAGACCAGATGCCGGTCGTGAGCAGCGATAGCAGATGAGACCAGCCCATGAGCAGCGTCCGTGTAGCCACTTTGAGCTGGATGTTGCCGATTGAAAGCGCTTAAGTACGCACGAGAAAGATCGATTGCCAAGCGCTGATCGTAGTGAAATGCATCAGCTGCGTAAGCGCTGATACTGATGAAAACCATAAGGGCTGCAAGGAGTCTCTTCATGAGGTCTAACGCCTAAGTTAAGTCGAATTGCAGCGCGTAGCTGGCAACATGGCAAGCTGTTTTTTTCTGCGATGTTGACTGCGTAGCGATGCAATTTCGGCTTGAACGAACGCTTTGTTAGGTGCGCTGCCAAGGATCTAGCAGCTCCTCACGAGTAAGTTTGAACTCTACTTTAGACGCCCATGAGGCAGTAGCGGGAACTAGCGTGGGGATGTACATGCCTACAAAGCACTTCGGGAAGTTGGCAACGGCCGGACTGAGGTGGTGGAAAGCATAAATATCGAAAGCGAAGATGCAAAAGGGCGTGCCTCCCTCCAGGTGACCCCATACGCAGGCGTACCGAAAATTGCCGTTGTAAGCAGTAATGCAGTCAGCGCTGCCGGTTAGCAGCGCCCTGCGAATCGCTCCGGAGAAGACAAATGCCTGATCAAGTAGTTGTTCAGGGCTGCCGGTTTCTCGGTCCGCAACCGGAAGGGGGACGTGAATGCTGTTACGCGTCTGAAGCGGAAGGTGTGACTTGTAGAGAAGCGCATGCATGCCACGGACGACGCGAAGGCCAATGGGGGCAAGGGGAACATTGGTAACGGCAGCGGCCTGCTTGCCGTTGAGGGGCAGCCAATATGCCTCTAGGCGCTTTGTGACGCTCTCGTCCTGGCTCTTCCTCCGACTGTGCAGCGCATCGGAGAGTATTCCTACTAGATCGTCCGCGTCATGCCACTGGTTGTTACAGGCCTTATGCGTTGGAAGGATGACCGGAAAGTTGACCCGATCACTAGGCGCAAACAAGCCCTTCGGCGGGCAGTGGTCGCGATCTATTGGCTCTGGCCCAGTGAGCACTCGGCCACACAGATAGCAGAACGACGGCTGCCCATGGCTCCTTAGGTGCGTTTGCGAAGATATTTCCAAGCGAACCTAACGCTGGAATTGAGCGGCGGCGTAGCCGTCCGCCTCGAATGAGAGGTTAGACACAGCCCGAACCATTTTGAAGGGGACGCGTTTGTGCCATTTCAGCGCGCGTGGCTGCAAGCTCTGCAACGACGCGGGCAAGCTCCACGTTCGTCTTCTTGGATTCTACGATCAAGGCTGCGAGTTTGTCCTTGGTTCCGAAGATCGCGAACGGGAGGAAAAACCACAGCACAGCGAGTACAAACAGAAAGAGAATAACGATCAGACCAAGTACGCCGGAAAACATGTCCATGTCAGTGCCCCCTGTGATGTCTAACGCTTGAATTAAGCGGCGGCGCAGCCGTCCACCTTGAACGAGATGTTAGGCCGCAACTTGCGTGGGTTGCCAGATTGAGGCGTTGCAGAGCCCGTAGCGCCAAAGTGCCAAGCACTGAGGAGCGACCAGCAGAACTGCCCCAACGACCATGTAGTAGTACATAGCAGCGTGCGATTGCCACGCAAGCGATGCAACCAAGCCAACGCCGTAGACAGCGTAGGCTATAAAGAGAGCGGAATATACGATCCAGAATTTACGCCAACCTATAGAGACGCGACGTAAGTAACCCCAAAGACCTACAAGTGCGTAAGCGTTGAAGACAGCCGACAACGCATCTGACACCGAGTGAATGTCAAACCATGACGAAATCGTGGTGATGGCTACTAGAGCGAAGTAGGACCACCACAAGATCTTCCAGATGCGTGAGTTGGTCTGTGTCATTGCGGCCTAACGCTGGAGTTAAGCGGCGGCGAAGCCGTCCGCCTTGAACGAACTGTTGGGCCGTGCCACGACCGCGTTACTCAGCCTTGTAAGAGTTAAGGGCGCGAAGAACGGAAAGAGGCGATGATAGCTTTTTAAGGCTGGTGGAGGCTTTGTTTGACTCTTTTACATAAGCTTCAGCATTTTGCTTGATCTCTTTCAGAGCACCACGTAGCTCGACCAGCTCATCTAGGAATGTCTCTGGAAGTTCCGCTGTTAGCCATTCATCTCCGCAGCTTTGGCATACCAAGCCTCGCCTGAACCATTGTATGTCTGTGTGATCTTTACGGTACCAACGTTGCCCAGATCGCTCACCAAGTGACGATGGATTCACGGCGGCGCAAACTTGAACTGACTGGCATGAAGGGCACCACTTCTTTGTGCCGCCTTGATTCGCTCTGCTCATCGATCCCCCTAGTCTTAACGCACGGCCTAACGCCTGAATTAAGCGGCGGCGCAGCCGTCCGCTTGAATGAATTGTTAGGCGCTACCTAACGTGCGGGCAATCTCGACGCTTGCCGTGCTGAGAATGAGGCCGAAAAACAGCCACACAGCGCCTACTGCAGAGATGTGAACGCCACCGGTGCCGAAAGCTTCGAAGCGACCGTTAACTTGGCCGAGCTCAGCTTTGAGAGAGCTGTTCTCGGAGCGGATACGTTCACCTAACTTTCTAAGCTCTTGGTCGTACTCCTGCTCTAGGCCGGTAATGCGCTGATGGACGCCCATTAGATTCTTTTCAAGCGCCTCAACTCGACTTTCGACGGTGGGGTTTTCGCCCGCGCCATGCGTCCCATACCCACGAGCCTTGCATGTGAGTGCCCCGAGGCTGGCGTGACCAACAGCCGAGGCAACATGCGGACGACGGAAAGGGGTTGCTGCTAGCCAAGCCCGAATATTTGAGCTGATTGGCGGGCGCCCGAAAAAGCGACGAGTTTCGATGATGCCCAACGCTACGGTGAGAACGCCAAGGAGCTGCAAAAAAAGTCCGGTAAGCCGGATTGTTGGCTCTGGCGTGCCTGGACGTAGGCAAACGACCAGCGCGGCCGTAGCTACGGCGAAGCAAGCCCATACGTAGCGGGGGCTAAAGAGCCAGCGCAATGTAGCTTTGAACACGTGCGATGATCCCTTGTTACGCCTAACGCTGGAGTTAAGCGGGCGGCGTAGCCGTCCGCCTTGAACGAGATGTTAGACACTACGGTGAGCTGTGTGCGCCAGCGGGTTGCGAAGTGGCCTCGCGGGCTTTGGCCTTGAGATAAAAGGCCGTTGCAAACAGTGACTGCTGCTCTTTCTCCGAAGTGTCCTTTTGTAGAAAGACGACCTCGCCATCGCTGGAAACTTGAGCAGCCCCGTCTGAAGGCTTGGCCAGCATTACGATTTGAAGAGTTGCGGGATCGGAGTCCTGGTGAAAGTTTTCTGGAGTGGCTCCTGCGCCGTCCACGGTCACGACCTTGGAATGGACGGCGATATCTTGCATTGCGGCCTGAAGTTCTTTTGTGACCGTCACTTCCTCGGCGGAGGCTGCGAGGACGCAGAAGGCAGCAGCAGCTACGAGCAATTTGGCTAAGTGACGCACGTTATTCCCCTGTGTCTAACGCTGGAGTTAAGCGGCGGCGTAGCCGCCCGCCTTGAACGAACTGTTAGGCGCTGAACTGGCCGAGGCCGAGAGATTGACGCCACACCGCATAACGCTAGTTGCCCTGCTCGCGACGACGCCGTCGATCTGCAAGGGCAAGCGGAATGGCCTGGATGGCAAACACAACAAAGCCAAACAGTACGCCCTTTACGAGCCCATGACCCCAAGCAAAGATAACGGTACCGGCAATCGCCACAAGAGTAGCCGCTTGGAGTTCACGCTTCGTCTGTGTGTGCATCAGGTAAGTGCCTAACGCCTGAATTAAGCCGAGCCGCGAAGCGGCTTCGGCTTGAATGAATTGTTAGGCGCCGCCACGCGGAGTGGATGCGCCGGGTTGTTGTGGATGAATGCCTCGACCTCCGAGAGCTTGGCGGGCAACGGAGGAGCGTCAACGCTACGGTAGCTGAAGAAGCGAAAGCCCGCGCTATACAGCGCTTGGACCTTGGCCCATTGCTCCGTGTCCTTTGCGGGAGGAGCTTTGAATGACCGGCCCATCTCATGGAGCTGGCCGCCGCAGCTAGGACAGGTTGCGGTGAAGTCTGGACGAGGCGTGACCTTGAAGCTCTTGCGGCAGTCAAAGCAGGCGTGGGCAATCAGATATTGAGGGCTTGGCATGCGATTGACCTGCAAAGGCGCCTAACGCTTGAGTTAAGCGGCGGCGAAGCCGTCCGCCTTGAACGAAATGTTAGGCCCGCGCGCGAGCCACCAGTACTGCGATGAAGGCAAGTTGCACCAGAACCACACCCGCGTAGAACCGCCAGCCAGGTGGCGAGGAGCTGCGTGCAGCCACAGCGGTGTACGCCTTGGCATAGAAGAATGAGTAGGGAATGAGCGCAACGAATGCGAAGAGAATGCTCCAAAGCGCGCCCATGGTCATGGAGCAAGCGATAACGACGACGAGCATGGGAATGCCGAGCAGCTGCATGCGCCTGGTTTCTTGCTTGCTCAGTTCCGTGTACACAAGCATCCGTAGATCTTCCTTGCGGGCCTAACGCTTGAGTTAAGCGGCGGCGAAGCCGTCCGCCTTGAACGAATGGTTAGGCACTGGCGTAGCGGTAGCCTAAATAGCCAAGTGCCAACAGAACGACTAAGCCGGTTAGCGGTGAAAGGGCAATGCCAAGAGCAAATGCGACCAGGCCCGCGATTGCTCCCGCAAAAAAACCAAGGACGCCACCGATGATGACGCCAAACTTGCCAACAAGAAACCACCATACGTAGAGGAACAAGCCAACCGAAGCTAGCGAGTTCACTAGAAAGCCAACCCCAAATATCAACGCGTTTACACGCTGATCGAACTTCGGGACTTGGGTGGAAGGGTTTTCCACGCGGACCTCGGCTGCCTAACGCTTATTAGACCCCACATCGGGGCATATGCACCGGATGTTCAGCTTTCAATAGCCACGCGTCAAGTAAGTAAATCCTGTGAGTGGACAAGGGTTTGCGGATGACTGTTGCAGTGCGAAGGGCGAGGGTGGTCTTCGCATATCTCACGAATCGAGGCGCTATGTCTTATGACCCCGAAAGTGGGGTAATAAACCGTATGGTCGGTGGGTACACGCATCCTCGCCGCAGTTGACCATAACGCGCCAGACAGACAACTGCGTTCAGATATCCTTCGCCAGTCCCTCAGCCAGGCCGATGTAACCACCCGGCGTCAGCGCCAGCAATCGCTGTTTCGCCTCGGCCGGCAAATCGAGTCCACCGATGAATTCGCGCATTGAATCCTTGGTGATGCCGTGCCCGCGGGTCAGCGCCTTGAGCTGTTCGTACGGCTGCGGCAGGCCGTAGCGGCGCATCACGGTCTGCACGGCTTCGGCCAGCACTTCCCAGCTGGCGTCGAGGTCGGCGGCGATGCGTTCGGCGTTGACGTTGAGTTTGCCCAGGCCTTTCTTCAGCGATTCCAGCGCGACCAGGCTGTGGCCGAACGCGGTGCCCAGTGCGCGCAGCACGGTGGAGTCGGTGAGGTCGCGCTGCCAGCGGCTGATCGGCAGCTTCTCCGCGAAATGGCCGAGCAGCGCGTTGGCGAGACCGAAGTTGCCTTCGGCGTTCTCGAAGTCGATCGGGTTGACCTTGTGCGGCATGGTCGAGGAACCGACTTCGCCGGCCTTCAGCGTCTGCTTGAAATAGCCCAGCGAGATGTAGCCCCAGATGTCGCGAGCCAGGTCGATCAGGATGATGTTGGCGCGGCGCACTGCGTCGCAGTATTCGGCCACGCCGTCGTGCGGCTCGATCTGGGTGGTGTACGCGTTGTAGTCGAGGCCGATGCTCTCGACGAAGCGCTGCGAGAACGCGCGCCAGTCGACTTCCGGGTAGGTGATGGCATGGGCGTTGTAATTGCCCACCGCACCGTTGATCTTGCCGGAGATTTCCACCGCGGCGAGCTGCTTGCGCTGGCGTTCCAGCCGCGCCACCACGTTGGCGATTTCCTTGCCCAGCGTGCTGGGCGAAGCGGTCTGGCCATGCGTGCGCGACAGCAGCGGCAGCGCGGCGTTGGCGTGCGCGATCTCGCGCAGTTTGGCGATCACCGCGTCCAGCTGCGGCAACAGCACCTGGCTGCGCGCGTCGCGCAGCATCAGCGCGTAGGACAGGTTGTTGATGTCCTCGCTGGTGCAGGCGAAGTGCACGAATTCCTTCGCCTGGGCCAGGCCGGCGTCGGCGCCGATCTTTTCCTTGATGAAGTACTCGACCGCCTTGACGTCGTGGTTGGTGGTGGCCTCGATCGCCTTGATCCGTTCGCCGTCGGCCTCGCTGAAATCATCCGCGATGGCCTTCAACGTGGCGACCTGGCTGGCGTGGAAGGGCTGCAGCTCGGCGATCTTCGGCTCGGCGGCCAGCGCGAGCAGCCATTCGATCTCCACCTGCACGCGGCGATGCATCAGGCCGAACTCGCTGAAGATCGGGCGCAGCGCCTCGACCTTGCTGGCATAGCGGCCGTCCAGCGGCGACAGGGCGGTGAGGGCGTGGGAGGACATCGAGGGTTTCCGGCAGGGCAGGGAAACGCGCATTCTACAACCTGCGCGCTGACTGTCGGCCCGGCGGCGCCGGCCCGGACTCTTGATATGGTGCGAATCATTCCTATCGTGGAGTGGCACTCCATCCCCGACCTTCCCCCTGACTCCAAGGACCGAGCATGACCACGTTCCGCATCGAACACGACAGCATGGGCGAGTTGAAAGTCCCCGCCGACGCGCTGTACGGCGCGCAGACCCAGCGCGCGATCGACAACTTCCCGATCTCCGGCCTGCACCTGCCGCGCCCGTTCATCCGCGCATTGGGCCTGATCAAGGCCGCTGCGGCCGAGGTCAATCTGGCGATGGGGCACCTGAAGAAGAACCAGGCCGCGGCGATCCGCAAGGCGGCGCTGGCGGTGGCGGGCGGCCAGTACGATGCACAGTTCCCGATCGACATCTTCCAGACCGGCTCGGGCACCAGCACCAACATGAATGCGAACGAGGTGATCGCGCACCTAGCGGTGCAAGGCGGCGCCAAGGTGCATCCGAACGATCACGTCAATTACGGGCAGAGCTCGAACGACGTGATCCCCACCGCGATCCACGTCAGCGCCACGCTCACCGCCAGCGAGCAGTTGCTGCCGGCGCTGAAGCACCTGAAGAAAGCCATCGACAAGCGCGCGCGTGAACTGCGCAACACGCCGAAGACCGGCCGCACCCACCTGATGGACGCGATGCCGATCACCTTCGGGCAGGAGCTGTCCGGCTGGTCGGCGCAGATCGGTTCCGCCATCGAACGGATCGAGGATGCCTTGAAGCGCATGCGCCGGCTGCCGCAGGGCGGCACGGCGGTGGGCACCGGCATCAACGCCGATCCGAAGTTCGGCCCGGCGATGGCGGCGCAGCTGAAGAAGCTGACCGGGGTGAAGTTCGAGTCGGCGGAAAACTATTTCGAGGGTATGGCGGCGCAGGATGCTGCCGTCGAATTGTCCGGTCAGCTGAAGACGCTGGCGGTGGCGCTGATGAAGATCGCCAATGACCTGCGCTGGATGAATTCCGGCCCGCTGGCCGGCCTGGGCGAGATCGAACTGCCAGCGCTGCAGCCGGGTTCCTCGATCATGCCGGGCAAGGTCAATCCGGTGATTCCCGAAGCCGTGGCGATGGTCGCCGCGCAGGTGATCGGCAACGACGCCTCGATCACCATCGCCGGTCAGTCCGGCAACTTCCAGCTCAACGTGATGCTGCCGCTGATCGCGCACAACCTGCTGCAGTCGATCGGCATCCTGGCCAACGTCAGCGTGCTGCTGGCCGACAAATCCATCGCCGGCTTCAAGGTCAACAAGGCGCGGGTGAATCAGGCGCTGGCGATGAACCCGATCCTGGTCACCGCGCTGAACCCGGTGATCGGCTACGAGAAGGGCGCGGCCACCGCCAAGCTGGCGTACAAGCAGCACCGGCCGATCATGGAGGTGGCGCTGGAAACCACCGGGCTGTCGAAGGATGAATTGAAGAAGTTGCTCGACCCGATGGCGCTGACCCGCGGCGGCATCCACGGTTGACCTTGAAAGACGCCCTGCAGGCGCCCGCGAGCGGGCGCCTGCCTCGGGTCAGTCGGAGAATACGGCGAACCCTTTCTTGCCGTCCTTGTCCTTCATGTCCCTGCCGCAATCATCAATGTCCTCCTGGGTCATCGTGGCGTAGGGCCTGAATGCGGGCAGGGCGGCGGCCAGCTTCTGCTGCGAGGTGAGCAGGCCGGGCATGCGCTTGCACAGTTGCATGGCGGCGGCCTGGATCTGGTCGGTCTGCGGCTTGATGCTCGCCTCGATCTCCTTGTCGCTCTTGCCGGTGAACGCACCCCAGATCGCCTGCTTCGCTGCCGTGACGCCGATGTCTGCACCGCTTGCGCCGATGTCCATGCCGGCCTCGGCGATGCCGATGATCTGCTGGCGGTAATCCACCAGCATGGCGTGCTGTTCCGGCGTGGCCGATACCGGCTTGCCGGCGATCACCAGCTCGCCTTGCGGGGTGATCACTGCCTTGGGCCGGGAGTCGTCGTGGCGGCGCGGGCCGTTGCCGATGTGGACGCCGCCCACGTCGATGTCCTGGGTGACCAGTTCCTTCTTGGCCTGCTCGATGCCCTTGCGGACCTCGGAGGCGATCATCGAGGAAGAGGTCTGCTCGCGAACTTCCTTTGCGGCCTGGGCCATGTCGCTGGCGGCGCCCGGTTGGGTGGTGTCCTGGCCGGATTGGCTGCAGGCGGCCAGCGGCAGCAGCAGGAGCAAGGCGAGTGCGCTGAAAGTGACGGGTTTCATGAATGTTCTCCTTTCTCGAATTCGGCCGGAGGTCAGCTGTCGTCGCGCCAACGGCGGAACCAGACTGCACCGGCGAGCAAGCCCAGGCCGACAACCACACCGATCCACAGGTTGGCGGACGCCAGCAGCTGGTAAGTGTTGCCCAGGTCCATGAAGTCCATGCCCGGGTTGCCGGCAACGCTGTGCGCGATGTTGCCGTTGTGACCGAACACGCTGCCGGTGCCGGGGAACACGCTGAACAAGCCGCGCTGCACGATGTTTTTCCAGAACCAGGTGGTCGGCAGGTCGAACAGTCCCATGATGCCGAACCAGCTGACCAGCAGGCCGGTTGCCACCGGCAATGCGACGGCCCACAGGAAGGGCTTGTTGCGCGCCCAGGCCGAGCAGAGCAGCAACCAGCCCACCGAAGGCAGCGCCCACAGCACGTACAGCGGGATGTAACCGACCAGGTTGAACATGACGCGGAACGGGTGAGCCTGCACCAGCAGCTGCCATACGTTCACGCCGTGGAAGGACAGCGTAACCGCCAGGATCAGCAACTGCAGCATGCCGACGACGATGCCCGTGATCACGGCGACGATCGGTGCGAGCACGGTGGCGCTGACGACCTTGGACAGCACGGTACTGGCGTCGGAGATCGGCAAGGACTTCCAGAACAGGATGCTGCGGTCGCGGCGATCGTCGTACAGCGCACCGAGGCAGTAAAAGAACACCACGAAACCCAGGACGACGATCAGCAGGCCCATCGCCGAATACATCGCCACGTCCAGGGCGAGTCCGACCTGGCTCAGATCGCCGGCGTCCATGTCGGCGATGACGCGTTGCAGGCCGCCGCTGGCGCCGAAGTTGATGCCGTGGCGGGCGCCGACCACCTCGGCGGTGATGATGCCCATGATGTTCAGCAGCAGGAACACGCCGCCGGTGATGATGGGTGCCCAGAAGAAGCCGCCCCGGTGTTCCCAGAATTCGCGCTTCACCAGCCAGTAGAAGGTTTTCATGCGTAGGTTCCCTTCATGGTGGCGACGAACAGGTCGCTGATGGAGGGCCGGCGGGTTTCGCCCAGTTCCTCCAGCACCGCGCGGTTCGCGCCGTCAAACAGAAAAATGCTCTTGCCGAAGACCTGCCGCTCGTCCAGCGGCTTCAGTGCGCGGGCCGCGTCGGCCCTGTCGGCCCCGACCATCACCTCGATGAAGCGATCGCCGACCGCGTCCATGTCGGCATCCAGCACGATCTTGCCGTCGCGGATGAACATCAGGTCGGTGAGGATGTGCTCGACTTCCTCCACTTGATGCGTGGTGACGATGATCGTCTTGTTCTCGTCGAAGTAGTCTTCCAGCAGGTTCTGGTAGAATTGCTTGCGGTAGAGGATGTCCAGGCCCAGGGTGGGTTCGTCCAGGATCAGCAGCTTGGCGTCGATGGCCATCACCAGCGCCAGGTGCAGCTGCACGATCATGCCCTTGGACATCTGCCGCACGCGCTGGTCGGGCTGCAGCTTGGTGCGGGCCAGGAACGCCTCGCACTTGGCGCGATCGAAGCGCGGGTGCACGTTGGCGACGAAGTCCACCGCCTGGCGCACCTTGATCCAGCGCGGCAGCACGGCCACGTCGGCGATGAAGCACACCTCGCCCATCAGCTTGTCACGCTGTTTGCGCGGGTCGAAGCCCAGCACGCTCAGCTCGCCGGTGAAGTCGGTGAGGCCCAGGATCGCCTTCAGCGCGGTGGTCTTGCCGGCACCGTTGGGGCCGATCAGGCCGACGATGCGGCCGGGTTCGATCCGGAAACTGGCGTTGTCCAGTGCCAGCGCCGACTTGTATCGCTTGGTCAGGCCACTGGCCGTGATCACCGCGCTCATGATTTCTCCTCCTTGTCGGTGCCGGCTTCGCGCAGCAGCGTCTTCAGATCCAGTCCCAGCCGCTGCAGCCGGGCAAACAGTACCGGCCACTCTTCGCGCAAGAACCGCTCGCGTTCGGATTTCAGCAGCGCTTCGCGAGCGCCTTCGATGACGAACATGCCCAGACCCCTCCGTTTTTCCACCAGTTGTTCGTCGACCAGTTCCTGGTACGCCTTCGACACGGTCAGCGGATTGATTTGGTAGTCCGCAGCCACCTGGCGTACCGACGGCAGCGGGTCGCCCTCGTTCAAGGCGCCGTCCAGGATCATCGCCACCACGCGTTGCTGCAGCTGGCGATAGATCGGGACGCTGTCGTTCCAGGTAATGGTCATATTTATTCCTTGCTGATGCGGCCGAACTTGTTGCCAAACGAATAGTAGGGCATGACCAACTGCGACCCGAGCAGGCTGAACTGCTCCGTGTCGCTGGCGCCGTCCAGGTGCCCGATGGCCGGGATCGTGGCGACGCCCGCGACGCCGATGTCGTTCAGCAGGGCAGCGGTGCGCATTTCGGCGGCGCTGGGTCGAACCTGGACCGGGGCCAGGTCGATGACGGGGGTGGCGCTGGTCTTGCTGGCCGGGGCCGGCTGGCTGTCGACGTTGTAGTTGACGGCGCTCAGGCTGGCGAAGGTGAACAGGACGGCGGCGACGCTGGCGATCAGGTTCTGCGCTTTCATGACGGGCCTCCTTAGTGACCTCGTTGAGTGGTGTTGTAGTGAACTATAACACTGAACTTTGAGCCGTCAATAGGCGAAATGCGATTTCGCAACATGACTGATGGCCTATATGCCTGGACGGCGGCCCGCCCGTTGCCCGCCGTCATCCCGCGGTATTCGGCGAACATGGTTCAATGCGCCGATATCAGTCACGCGGAGGCAGGCATGGATCTCGAATTGCTCGACCGGGTCGTGGTGGTCACCGGCGCCAGCAAGGGCATCGGCCTGGCCTGTGCGATCGCGTTTGCATGCGAAGGGGCGAAGGTGGTCGGCGTTTCGCGCGATCCGGCGAACCTGCGCGCCGCGCAGCAGCAGCTCGAGTCGCTCGGCCTGGCGATGGCGGTGCAGCCAGCCGACCTGAAGGACAGCGTGGCGGCACAACGGGTCGTGGAGCGCATCGAGCACGACCATGGTCCGGTCGACGTGCTGGTCAACTGCGCCGGAGCCGCGCGCCGTGCGCCGCCGGATGAGCTGGATGTCGCCGCGATGCAGGCGGCGATGCAGGCGAAGTACTTCAGCTACATGCACGTGATCGACCCGGTGATCCGCCGCATGGGTGCGCGCGGCCGCGGCAGCATCATCAACGTGATCGGGCAGGGCGGACGCCAGGCCAATCCGCAGCATATCGGCGGCGGTGCGGCGAATGCCGCCCTGATGCTGGCCACGGTGGGCTATGCGAATGCCTATGCCGGCAAGGGCGTGCGCGTGAATGCGATCAATCCCGGCATCACCCGCACCGGTCGGGTCGACGAGGGTCTGGATGCAGCGGTCCGCGCCAGCGGGCGACCGCGCGAGGAACTGCTGGCCGCGCAGCTCGCCGACATTCCGCTGGGCCGCATGGCCGAACCGGCGGAGATCGCCGACGTGGCGGTTTTCCTGGCCTCGGCACGCGCCAGCTATGTCACTGGCGCCATCATCCCGATGGATGGCGGCAAGACTTCGACGATCTGATCAGCAACGCAAAGGCCGGCCTCGCAGCCGGCCTTTGCGCGTGCGATTCATCCGATCAATCCTGCGCGGCGTAGACCTGCTTGCCGCCGACCCAGGTCTGCAACACCTTCGTGTTCCAGATCTTGCTCGCGGGGTCCTTGAAGATATCGTGGTCGATCAGGATGAAGTCGGCCCACTTGCCCGGCTCCAGCGTGCCCAGGGTCTTTTCCGCATGCTCCGCGTAGGCCGCGTCGAGGGTGAACGCGCGCAACGCCTCGGCCGGCGTCATGTCCTGGTCCGGGTACCAGCCGCCCGGCGGCTGGCCGGCGTGATCCTCGCGGGTGATCGCCGAGTACAGGCCGTAGAACGGGTTCGGCGATTCCACCGGGAAATCCGAGCCGCCGGCGACGATCGTGCCCTGCTTGAGGAAGCGCTGCCAGGCGTAGGCACCCTTGATCCGCTCGTGGCCGATGCGGTCTTTCGCCATGTTCATGTCGGAGGTGGCGTGGGTCGGCTGCATCGAGGCGATCAGCTGCAGCGGCACGAAGCGCGGGATGTCCTTGAGCGAGACGATCTGCGCATGCTCGACCCGGTTGCGCCGCGCGATGCCGTCGGGATGGGTCTTGTAGGCCGCTGCGTAGCTGTCCAGCACCTCGCGGTTGGCGTGATCGCCGATCGCGTGGATGGCTACCTGGTAGCCCTTGCCCAGCGCCTTGCCGATCTCCGCGGTCAGCTCCGCGGGCTTCAGGAACAGCAGGCCGCGGTTGTGCGGGTCGTCGGAGTAGGGCGCGAGCATCGCTGCGCCGCGGCTGCCCAGCGCGCCGTCGGCGAACAGCTTGACCGCGCGTACCGTGAGGAAGTCGTTGCCGTAGCCGATCAGCGGGCCTTCCTTGCTGATCGTGTCGAAGTCGTCGCCGGTGCCCCGGATCATCGCGTAGATGCGCGCAGTCAGCTTGTGCTGGTCGGCGTACTGCCGATACAGCTCGTAGTTGGCCAGATCGATGCCGGCATCGCCGACGCCGGTGAGGCCGACGCTGGCCATCTCGGCCAGCGCGGTATCCAGCGCGGCGGCCTTCTGCTGCGGGGTCGGCGGCGGGACTTTCGCATCGATCAGCGCGGTGGCGCCGTCGACGAAGACACCGGTCGGGTTGCCGCCGGCATCGCGTTCGATGCGCCCGCCGTTGGGGTCCTTGCTGGCCTTGTCGACCCCGGCCAGCTTGATGGCGGCGCTGTTGGCCCAGCCGGCGTGGCCGTCGACGCGACTCAGCCAGACCGGGCGGTCGGCAACCGCAGTGTCGAGTTCCTTCGCGGTGGGGAAGCGGCCCAGCTTCCAGATTTCCTGGTTCCAGCCGCTGCCGAGGATCCATTTCGCCTCGGGGTGCGCCGCGGCATACGCCTTCACCTTCGCCAGCGCCTCGTCCAGCGACTTCGTGCCGGCAAGGTCGACGTTGTTGCGTGCGTAGCCGAGTTCGAGCACGTGGCCGTGGGCGTCGATCAGGCCGGGCAGCAGGGTCTTGCCGTGGCCATCGATCACCTTGGCGTCGCCGGCGCGGCTGGCCAGTTCGGCATGGCTGCCGGTGGCGACCACCTTGCCCTGGTCGACCAGCAGCGCCTGGAAATGCTGCAGCTTGCCGTGGCTGTCCAGCGTGTAGCCGTTGACGTTGTCGACCAGCAGGTCGGCGGCCTGCACGGCCGGCGCCAGCGCCAGCAGGGCGAGCAGGGAGAGGCGTAGCGAGCGTTTCATGCACGGATTCCTGTGACGGATGAATCCGCAGTGTGTCGGTCCGCGCGCGGTTTTTCCAGCAGGGCGGTCACGGCTCGCCCGCCGCGTGACGGCAAACGCCCTCTTCGGCAGGAAGAGGGGCGTTTGCCTGGCGGCAGGGGGATCAGGCGGCCTTGGCGACCAGCGTCCCGATCGTGCTGCGCGCGGACTTCAGCGCCGCAGCCTTCTGCTCGTCGCCGATCGCGATGCCTTCGGCCCGCACGAACTCGACGTCGTGGATGCCGATGAAGGCAAACGCCGCACGCAGGTAGGGTTCCTGGAAATCCATCGCGGCGGCAGGCGTGTCCTTGCCGTAGAAGCCGCCGCGGCTGGAGGCGACGATCACCCGCTTGCCGCCGGCCAGGCCTTCGGGGCCGTTCGCCGTGTAGCGGAAAGTCTTGCCGGCAACCAGGATGCGATCGAGCCACGCCTTGAGCTGGCTGGAGATGGCGAAGTTGTACATCGGCGCGCCCATCACCACCACGTCGGCGGCAAGGAACTCTTCCAGCATCTCCGTACCCAGCACGGCGGCGGGGTCGCTGGCGTCGGCCACCGGGGTCCAGTGCGGCAGCGGCTGTGCGGCCAGGTCGTGATAACGGATGGCGAGATTGGGCGTGGCGCGCTTCAGCTCGGCTACGATGTCGGCGGTCAGCTGGCGCGACACCGAATAACCACCCAGCGCGCTGGAATCGATATGCAAGAGTTTCATGAGAGCTTTCCTGGTCAGGCCAACATTTGGCGATGGAATCAGGATATATTTGAAACAATACATCGATAAGATGGCAGTTATCGGACTTATCGTTCTTTAATGGAAACGATCATGGCAGTATTGAGCGGTGCCCTGCAGGACCTCAACGATCTGTACTTCTTTGCGGCGGTGGTCGAGCACGGCGGTTTTTCCGCGGCCGGCCGCGCGTTGGGCGTACCGAAGTCGCGCCTGAGCAAGCGCGTGGCCCAGTTGGAGGAACGGCTTGGTGTGCGCCTGCTGCAGCGGACCACGAGGCGCTTCGTGGTGACCGAAGTGGGCGAGCGCTTCTACGCGCATTGCCGCGCCGTGCTGGAAGAGGCGCAGGCGGCGCAAGACGCGGTGGACGAATTGCGCGCCGAGCCGCGCGGCGTGGTGCGCCTGAGTTGCCCGGTGTCGCTGACGCAGACGGTGATGGCGTACGTGCTGCCGGATTTTCTCGCGCTGTACCCGAAGATGCAGGTGCGCGTGCTGTCCAGCGACCGCCGGGTCGACGTGATCGGCGAGGGCTACGACCTGGCGATCCGCGTGCGCAGCAAGCTGGACACGGATGCAAACCTGGTGATCCGCACATTCGGCCAGTCGCGTACCAAGCTGGTGGCCAGCCCCGCCTTGCTGAAGGCCCAGGGCCGTCCGGTCATGCCGGAGGAACTGGCCAAACTGCCCGCGCTGTCGATGCGCGAGCACGAAGGCGCGCAAGTGTGGGAACTGATCGGTGCGAACGGCGAGCAGGTCAATGTCGAGGTACAGGCGCGCCTGATCACCGGCGACTTCGCGGTGCTGCTGGAGGCGGCCCGCCGCGGCATGGGCGTGGCGCTGCTGCCGGAGTTCGTCTGCGCGCCGGCGATCACCCGCGGCGAGCTCGAGGTGGTGCTGCCGGAGTGGAGCGTGCCCGAGGGCACCATGCATTTCGTCTATCCCAGCCGGCGCGGCATGCTGCCCGGCGTACGCGCCCTGGTCGACTTCCTGGCCGAGCGGCTGCCGGCAACGACCTTGCTGAAGCATGAGCAGTGCAAGCAGCGCCCGCTGGCTGAACTTCCGCCGGCGTGATGCACATGGTGGCCCCGATGCAGTACGCTGCCGGGTTTACGGACATTTATACGGCCAAACGATGATCGCTACCAAGCTCCCCAAAGTCGGTACCACCATCTTCAGCGTGATGAGCCAGCTCGCGCTGGAGCACAAGGCGGTCAACCTGGGCCAGGGATTCCCGGACTTCGAGCCGCCGCAGGGGCTGCGCGACGCGCTGAACCGCGCCATGAACGAAGGCCGCAACCAGTACGCGCCGATGCACGGCATCGCGGCCCTGCGCGAGCAGATCGTGCTGAAGACCGAAAAGCTGTACGGCCGCAGGCTCAACGTCGATACCGACATCACGCTCACCTCCGGCGCCACCGAGGCGATCTTCGCGGCGATCGCCGCGACGGTGCGCGCGGGCGAGGAGGTGATCGTGTTCGATCCGGCCTACGACTGCTACGAGCCGGCCATCGAACTGCAGGGCGCGCGGGCGGTGCACATCCCGCTGACCGTGCCGGCGTTCGCGATCGACTGGCAGCGTGTGCGTGATGCAGTGACGCCGAAGACGCGCATGATCATGATCAACAGCCCGCACAACCCGTCCGGCGCGGTGCTGTCGTCGGCCGACCTGGAAGAGCTGGCGGCGATCGTGCGCGATACCGATATCGTGGTGCTGTCCGACGAAGTGTACGAACACATCGTCTACGACGGTGCGCAGCACGAGAGCGTGCTGCGCCACCCGGAGCTGGCCGGGCGCAGCATCGTGATCTCCTCGTTCGGCAAGACCTATCACTGCACCGGCTGGAAGGTGGGTTATGCGGTGGCATCGGCCGCGCTGACCGCGGAGTTCCGCAAGGTGCACCAGTACCTCACGTTCTGCACCTTCCACCCCGCGCAGGTGGCGTTCGCCGAATTCATGGCCAGCACGCCGCAGCACTACCTGGAATTGCCGGCGTTCTACCAGGCCAAGCGCGACCGCTTCCGCGCGCTGCTGGCGCCGTCGCGCCTCAAGCTGCTCGACGTGCCGGGCGGTTACTTCCAGCTCGTCGACTATTCGGCCATCCGCGACGAGGACGATCTGGCGTTCAGCAAGTGGCTGGTCGAACACGCCGGCGTGGCGGCGATTCCGTTGTCGCCGTTTTATGAGCGCGCGCCGGATACGCGCCTGCTGCGGCTGTGCTTCGCCAAGAGCGACGCCACGATGGAAGCGGCGGCGGAGCGGCTATGCCGGCTCTGACCATGCAAACACTAAGGGTCTCGCTGGTGCAGGGCGCCACCCGCTGGCACGACGCACCGGCCAATCGCGACTACTACGGCGCGCTGGTGCGCCAGGCCATCGGCAGCGATCTGATCGTGCTTCCGGAGACCTTCCTGTCCGGCTTCAGCAACGACATCCAGGCCAGCGCCGACACCATGGACGGCGAGGGCGTGGCCTGGCTGCGCGCGCTGGCGATCGAGGCGGGTGCGGTGATCTGCGGCAGCCTGGCGATCCGCGAGAATGGCGTCGTCTACAACCGCCTGCTGTGGGTGCGGCCGGACGGCAGCTTCGAGCAGTACGACAAGCGCCACCTGTTCCGCATGGCCGGCGAGCACACCCGCTACGGCAGCGGCAGCCAGCGCCTGATCGTGGAGCTGAATGGTTGGCGCATCCTGCCGCAGGTCTGCTACGACCTGCGCTTCCCGGTGTGGCTGCGCAATCGCCGGCTGGCTTCGGCGAATGGCGGCATGGATTACGACCTGGCGCTGTTCGTGGCGAACTGGCCGGCGCCGCGCCGGCAACCCTGGCGCACGTTGCTGCGTGCACGGGCGATCGAGAACCTCAGCTACGTGGTCGGGGTGAACCGGGTTGGCGTGGACGGCAACGAGATTCCCTATGCCGGCGACAGCGCGGTGATCGGCCCGGTCGGCGAGCCGCTGGTGGAACTGGGCACGCAGGAGCAGGTGGTGACGGTCACGCTGGATCCGGCACCGCTGCTGGCGCATCGTGAACGCTTTCCGGCGTGGATGGATGCCGACACGTTCTCGCTCGATCCGGGTTGATTCCCGCTTCACTGTGGACAACAAAAAGCCGCCCGATGGGCGGCTTTTTGTTGGGAGCCCACGCCGGCTCAGAGTATCGCCAGCACCGCTTCCGGCGGTCGGCCGAGCGCGGCCTTGCCATTGGCGACGACGATCGGACGTTCGATCAGCTTCGAATGCGCCACCATGGCAGCGATCAGGGCGTCGTCATCGAGTGCGGGGTCATCCAGTCCGAGTGACTGATATTCCGCTTCGCCGGTACGCAACAGTTCGCGTGCGGTCATGCCCAGTTGCTTCAGCAACACGGCCAGTTCGGCCGCGCTCGGTGGCGTGTCGAGGTAGTTGACCACCTCGACTTCGCCGCCGTGTTCCTCCAGCAGCGCCAGCGTGGCGCGCGACTTGGAGCAGCGGTTGTTGTGGTAGATGCGCACCATCGTTCAGTCGCCTTCCATTGTCAGGCCGTGGCTCAGCGATTGCCCGAACGGTTGCCGCCGCGACCCGGCGGGCGACCGCCGGCCGGGCCGCCGTGACGGGCGCCGCCTTGCGGGCGGTTGCCGCCCTGGCCCTGCGGTCGGCCGCCGGGTCGATTGCCACCCTGGCCCTGACCCTGCGGCCGTGCCGGGTTGCCATGCGCGCGATTACCCTGGGCCTGGCCCTGCGGGCGAGCGCCACGATTGCCCGGTGCACGGTTGCCGCCCAGGCCGGGGCCACGCGACTCGCCACCGAAACCACTGTACGGGCTGCCGGCAGCACGGCCTTCGCCGCCGCCACTGCGTGCGCCGAACGGTTTGCCGCCCGCCGGGCGGCGGTTGCCGGCCGCAGCGCCGGCGTTGCCGCGCGGTGCGCCGGGACGACTGCTGCCGTCACGACTTTCACCGGCGAACCAGGTGCGCACCGATGGCAGCTCCTGGCCCGGCGCCACGCGCCGACCCTTGCCGCCGGGCCTGCCTGCCGCTGCACCACGTTCGGGGCGGGCCAGGTTGCCGTTGACTTCCTTGCCGTCGCGGCGCGGCGGCTTGCGGCCGCGGGTGGGTTCTTCGCGGATGCGGTCGTAGGCGCGCAATTCGCGCGCCTCGTCCTGGCCGCCGGTCCAGGCAGTGCTGCTGCCGCGTTCGGGGCGGTATTCAGTGACGCTGCGATTGGCGCGACGCTGGTGCAGCACCGGGCTCAGCGTCAGCACCGGTTGCGGCACGCCGAGGCCGGTGGTCTGGCGCAGTTGCTTGACGCTTTCCGCGTCGAGCGCTTCGCATTCGCCGCGGCGCAGGTTGCGCGGCAGCTCGATCTTGCCGTAGCGGATGCGCTTGAGGCGGCTGACCAGGAAACCCTGCGAGTCCCACAGGCGGCGCACTTCGCGGTTGCGGCCTTCGCGGATCACCACGCGGAACCAGCTGTGGCTGCCGCCGCGACTGATCACGGCGATCTCGTCGAAGCGGGCGGGGCCGTCTTCCAGCTCCACGCCGGCCTTCAGCCGTTCGATGATCTCGTCCGGCACTTCGCCATGCACGCGGCACAGGTATTCGCGCTCCAGGCCGCTCTTCGGGTGCATCAGCGCGTTGGCCAGTTCGCCGTCGGTGGTCAGCAGCAGCAGGCCGGTGGTGTTGATGTCGAGCCGGCCCACGGCGACCCAGCGCGCGCCTTTCAGGCGCGGCAGCTGTTCGAACACGGTGGGGCGGCCTTCCGGGTCGTCGCGGGTGGTCAGGACGCCTTCGGGCTTGTGGTAGACCAGCACTTCGGTGTCGTCGCGGTTGTCGGTGGCGACGACGAACTGCTTGCCGTCCATGACCACGCGGTCGCCGGCCTTCACGCTCATGCCGATTTCGGCGGGTGCGCCATTCAGTTCGACTTCGCCGGACTGGATGCGCTGCTCGAGCATGCGGCGCGAGCCGAGGCCGGCGTTGGCCAGCACCTTGTGCAGGCGCTCTTCCAGGGCGGGGGCGTCGCTGTCGGCACGCGGTTCGCGCTTCAGGGATAAAACGGATTTTTGCGGCGCATTCATGCGCGGTACTCCTCGGGATCTTGCTCGGCGGTGTCGGGTTCGACGTCCGCGGCGGGGTTCGCTGCCTCGTCGGCAGTGGCAATCGGGTGATCGACGGATGGACTCGTGTCGGAGCCGGGTTCGTCGGACTCGGATGAAGCGGCTGGCGCGTCGGCGTCGGCCGTGGTGTCGTCAGCATCTGCGGTGTCCGCGGATGCGTGGTGTTCGGTATCGGTATCGCTGCTGTCGGCTTCGTGTTCCAGTTCGGCTGCTGCGTCCGCGTCCGGGTCGATCGACAGGTCGCGCACGATGCGGGCGGGCAGGGGATCCGGCTCGAAGCGCATCTGCGGGTCTTCCATGTCGCGGATTTCCGACAGCGGCGGCAGCTGGTCCAGCGATTTCAGGTTGAAGTAGTCGAGAAAGGCGCGGGTGGTGCCGAACAGCGCCGGCTTGCCGGGCACGTCGCGGTAGCCGACCACGCGGATCCACTCGCGCTCCTCCATTGTCTTGATGATGTTGGAGGACACCACCACGCCACGGATCTGCTCGATCTCGGGGCGGGTGATCGGCTGGCGGTAGGCGATCAGCGCCAGCGTCTCCAGCAGCGCGCGCGAATAACGGCTGGGCCGCTCGGTCCACATCCGCGAGATCCACGGGTGCACGTCCTGGCGCACCTGGTAGCGGAAGCCGGAAGCCACTTCCTTCAGTTCGATGCCGCGGCCGCTGCAGTCCCCGGCCAGCGCCTCGAGCGCCTTGGCGATCTGCTCGCGGTTGACGTCGTCGGCCTCGCCGAACAGCTCGCCCAGCTGCTGCACGGTCATCGGCTGGGTGGAGGCCAGCAGGGCGGCCTCGATGATGGGTTTGAGTTGCTCGATCTGCATAACCTTGGGTTCGGATGCCGGTTTGATCGGTACCGCTCAGTGGATGTCGTTCATTCGCCGGACGATTCGATCAGTGCCGATTCGCCCGCTTGTGCGTCGTCCGCCGGTGCGTCGACGGGTTCTTCGGCATGGCTCACCTTCGCCTTTACGTATATCGGCGCCAGTGGCTCTTCCTGGACGATCTCGACCAGCATTTCCTTGGCCAGCTCCAGCATCGCCAGGAACGTCACCACGATGCCGAGGCGGCCTTCGCTGATGTCGAACAGGCTCTCGAAGCGGTGGAAGCTGCTGTCGTCGAGCCGGCTCAGCAGTTCGCCCATGCGCTGGCGCACGCTGAGCGCCTCGCGCTTGATCGCGTGATGCCCGAACAGTTCGGCCCGGTGCATCACGTCCTTCAGTGCCAGCAGCAGCTCGGTCAGCTCCAGCGGCGGCGGCAACTTGATCACGTTGCGTTCGCCCACGTCGGCATGCACCACCACACTGTCGCGTTCCTGCCGGGGCATCGCCTCGATATCCTCGGCCGCCCGCTTGAACCGCTCGTACTCCTGCAAGCGCCGTACCAGTTCGGCACGGGGATCCTCTTCCAGCCCTTCCTCGATCGGTGGCCGCGGCAACAGCAACCGCGACTTGATCTCGGCCAGGATCGCGGCCATCAGCAGGTATTCGGCGGCCAGCTCCAGCCGCATCACGTCCCGCATCAACTCGATGTAGGTCATGTACTGCCGGGTGATCTCGGCGACCGGGATATCCAGGATGTCCAGGTTCTGCCGGCGGATCAGGTACAGCAGCAGGTCCAACGGACCCTCGAACGATTCCAGGATGACCTCGAGCGCGTCCGGCGGGATGTACAGATCCTGCGGCATCTGCAGCATCGGCTGACCGCGCACGATGGCCAGCGGCATTTCCTGCTGTTGAGGTACCGACGCAAACGCGTCCTGCGGTGCGGTAACCAGGCTCTGTGGCTCGACGGGCTCAGTGCTCATCAATACATGTCATGGGGCCGTCTTCAGCGGCTGGCAGTGCGTTCAACATGATCGGAGTCATTCACAAGCCGACACGGCATGGGATGTCCGTACTCGGAACACGGCGGTGAGGCGGCATTCCCGGGGTACTGCGTTCTTCACACTTGTTCGAGGCGCGGCGGACGCCATCATCACGACGGGCATGACGAAGCCACTCGGTGGTGGTTCGGTCAGGCAGGTCGCCAGCGACCATCGCGCGCCACTGCGGGTTGTCAGCCACGGCAACGACGCCAAGCCAGGGAGGGCGGGAAACGACGCCACCGGCTGTTCACTGGTCGGTTCGAGAGCGATCGAATGGACGCCAAGGGTGCCGGAAGTGCTCGGCAAACATTTTCCATGGAGCCACGCGTGGGTCAAGAGTAGCGGTTAGCCGGCACCAAGTCCAGCGCGGGCCAACCGATGCTGCCGCGGTTGGCGGCGGTGACGATCCGGTGCGCCTGCCTGTTTCGCGCCGGTATTCTCGACGGGCACAATACGCGGATTGTGCCCGAAGAAATCGATGCGTCCGGTACGGAAAGGGCGGCATGTGACCTAATGTGTCGAAATGAGCCGGGCCGGCGTCAGCGTCGCGTTCGTCGATCATGGACGCAGTGATGGACGATGTCCTGAGGGCGCGAGCGTGGTGCGGACTCCGGCCGAACTCGGATCCCCATGCGGTCGGGTGCGATGGCAGCGCCGCCCGATGAGGCGGCTGGGCGGGATGGCATGACGATTGCTTGGAAGCGATTGACAATCCCGACCGACGCGGCGCAACGGCGTTGTCAGCGAAGGATGCGGCAGAAAGATTTCAGGATGATGTTGAACACAGCGCTCTTGCCGGGCGCAAGCGCAAACAGGTGGTGGAACCGATGGCGATCGACAAAAACGGGCAGGATGGCAGTGGACCGGAGCAGTTGCGTCCGGCACGCATGCAGATCGAGACGACGGTGCTGATGAGCAGCAACGGCGAGTCGCATCCGACCGAGCTGGTGGATATCTCGGCTACCGGCGCACTGCTGCGCCGCCCGTTGGGCTGGTCGGGACATGTCGGGCAGAGCTGGGTGCTCGACATGATCTTCGGGAACAACCTGCATATCCACCTCGAGGCCGTGGTGGCGCGCATCTCCGATCATCACATCGGTTTTTCGTACAGCCGCATTCCCGAGGACAAGCAGGTGCCGCTGTGGAACTTGCTGGGCGGTTATGCCGACATCCTGGAGTACTGGAAGGACTGACCATCGCCCACAGGAAAACGCCCGCATCATGCGGGCGTTTCCGTTGGCGGGAAGCACTCAGGCGGAGGGCTTCTTCTCGTCGCGCAATTCGCGGCGCAGAATCTTGCCCACGTTGCTCTTCGGCAGGCTGTCGCGGAACTCGATCAGTTTGGGCCGCTTGTAGCCGGTGAGGTTCTCGCGGCAGAACTGCTTGAGCGTTTCCTCGGTGAGGTTCGGGTCCTTGCGCACCACGAACAGCTTCACCACTTCTCCGGAATGCTCGTCGGGCACGCCCACCGCGGCCACTTCGAGCACGCCCGGGTGTTCCATCACCGCATCCTCGACCTCGTTCGGATAGACGTTGAAACCGGACACCAGGATCATGTCCTTCTTGCGGTCTACGATGTAGAAGTAGCCGTTCGCGTCCATCTTCGCGATGTCGCCGGTGTGCAGCCAGCCATCGGCGCCGAGCACCTTAGCGGTCTCGTCCGGGCGGTTCCAGTAGCCCTTCATCACCTGCGGGCCATGCACCATCAGTTCGCCGACCTCGCCGACGGGTAGCGGCTGGCCATCCTCCGACCAGATCGCCACGTTGGTGGACGGTACGGGCAAGCCGATCGAGCCGTTGTATTCCTTGAGGTCGAGCGGGTTGATGCACACCGCCGGCGAGGTCTCGGTGAGGCCATAGGCTTCGGCCAGAGTGCAGCCGGTGATCTTCTTCCAGCGTTCGGCCACGGCACGCTGCACCGCCATGCCGCCGCCCAGAGTCAGGTGCAGCTTCGAGAAATCCAGCTCGGAAAAACCGGGCGTGTTGAGCAGGCCGTTGAACAGCGTGTTGACGCCGGTCAGCGCAGTGAAGCCGGACTTGCGCAGTTCCTTGACGAAGCCGGGCATGTCGCGCGGGTTGGTGATCAACCAGTTGAGGCCGCCCAGGCGCATGAACACCAGGCCGTTCGCGGTCAACGAGAAGATGTGGTACAGCGGCAGCGCGGTGATGATCACCTCTTCGCCGGGCTTGACCAGGTCGGTGCCGATCCAGGCCGCAGCCTGCAGCATGTTCGCCACCATGTTGCCGTGGGTCAGCATCGCGCCCTTGGCCACGCCGGTGGTGCCGCCGGTGTATTGCAGGAAGGCGATGTCGTCGTGGGTCAGCGTCACCGGCTGCAGCGGATGCGCCGCACCGCGCGCCAGCGCGTCGCGGAAGCGCACGGCTTGCGGCAGATCGAACGCGGGCACCATCTTCTTCACGTGCTTCAGCACGAAGTTGATCAGCGGGCCCTTGGGGAAGCCGAGCAGATCACCGATACCGGTGGTGATGACGTGCTGCACCTGGGTCTCGGCCACCACGTGCTGCAAGGTGCCGGCGAAGTTGTCCAGTACCACGATCGCCCGGGCGCCGGCGTCTTCGAGCTGGTGCTTGAGTTCGCGCGCGGTGTACATCGGGTTGGTGTTGACCACCACCAGGCCGGCCCGCAGCGCGCCGAACAGGGCGATCGGGTACTGCAATACGTTCGGCATCATGATCGCGATGCGATCGCCCTTGCCGAGCTTGAGCACGCCGGTGAGGTAACCGGCGAACTGGCGGCTCATCTCATCGATCTGGCCGTAGCTGAGCTGGCGGCCGAAACTGGCAAACGCCGGGCGGTCGCTGAAGCGGGTGAACGCCTCCTCCAGCACCGCCGGTACCGAAGCATACTGACTGACGTCGATCTGTTCGGGTACGCCGGCTGGATAGTTCTCCAGCCAGGGACGTTCATTGCTCATGCTCTGGTTCCCTGTTTTTTGTCGATGACGATGGATCAGATGATGGAATCAGATGGCGTCAGCATCCATCATGGGCCATGTGCCAATGGATTGGAGCATACGCCCGCGTATAGCGGCAAGCCGCACTGCAGCGAGTTCCGTCGATGATTGCACCGAGAAAAACCGTCTGCCTGTTGATCGCTCTCGCGCTGTTGTCGCTGGCGCTGTCGGCCTGCCGGCGCACACCGGACGAAGAGCAGGTGCGCGCAGCCATCGCGTCGATCGCGCAGGCGGCCGAAGCGGGTTCGGCCGGCGAGGTGGGCGCCCCGCTGAGCGAAGACTTCGACGGCAATGCGGGGCAACTGGACCGGCGTGGACTGACCGGCATGATCCGGCTGCTGTCGCTGCGCGGCGAGCACGTCGGCGTGACCATGGGGCCGGTATCGATCGAGCCTCGTGGCGAACGGATGGTGGCGACCTTCACGGTCACGCTGACCAGCGGCGGCCGCCTGCTGCCCGACCAGTTGGGCCTGTACCAGGTCGAATCCGCGTGGCGCAAGGAAGATGGCGAATGGCGCTGCTACACGGCCAGTTGGAAACATTCGCTGTAACGATTCGCTGGAGCCCTCACCGAAAACCGCCCCGGAGTCCGGGGCGGTTTTTCGTTGCAGGAGTCACGCCGAAATTCAGGCGGCCTTCTTGCCGGCCAGCTGACGCAGTACGTACTGCAGGATGCCGCCGTGACGGAAGAACTCGCGCTCTTTCGGGGTCAGCAGCATCACGTTCACGCTGAACTGCTTGCTGCTGCCATCGGCGGCGGTGGCAGTCACGGTGGCGCTCTTCGAGTTGCCGTTGTCGAGGCCGGTGATGTCGAACGTCTCGTTGCCGGTCAGGCCCAGCGATTTTGCATTCTCGCCATCCTTGAACGTGCACGGCAGCACGCCCATGCCGACCAGGTTGGAGCGGTGGATGCGCTCGAAGCTTTCGGCGATCACCGCCTTGATGCCCAGCAGCAGGGTGCCCTTGGCGGCCCAGTCACGCGAGGAACCGGTGCCGTATTCCTTGCCGGCAAAGACCACCAGCGGGGTCTTCTCTTCCTTGTACTTCATCGCCGCGTCGTAGATCGACATCTGTTCGCCGCTGGGGATGTGGCGGGTGAAGCCGCCTTCCACGCCGTCCAGCAACTGGTTCTTGATGCGGATGTTGGCGAACGTGCCGCGCACCATCACGTCGTCGTTGCCGCGGCGCGAGCCGTAGGAGTTGAAGTCGATCGGCTGCACGCCGCGCGAGATCAGGAAACGCCCGGCCGGGGAATCCTTCTTGATCGCGCCCGCCGGCGAGATGTGGTCGGTGGTGATCGAGTCGCCGAACAGGCCCAGGCAGCGTGCGGCGTGGATGTCCTCGACCGGGGTCAGCGCCATGGTCATGCCGTCGAAGTAGGGCGGGTTCTTGATGTAGGTGGAGGCTTCGTCCCACGCATACAGGTCGCCATCCGGCGAGTCGATCGAACTCCAGCGCTCGTCGCCCTTGAACACGTCGGCGTAGTTCTTGCGGAACATGTCCGAGGTGACCGCGCCCGCCATCAGGTCGCTGATTTCCTGGTTGGTCGGCCAGATGTCCTTGAGGTAGACATCCTTGCCGTCGGCGCCCTTGCCCAGTGGATCGGTGCTCAGGTTGATGTCGAGCGAACCGGCCAGCGCATAGGCGACCACCAGCGGCGGCGAAGCCAGGTAGTTCATCTTCACTTCGGCGTGCACGCGGCCCTCGAAGTTGCGGTTGCCGGAGATCACTGCGCCGACGGTGAGGTCGCCGTCGCTGATCGCCTTGCTGATTTCCTGCGGCAGCGGGCCGGAGTTGCCGATGCAGGTAGTGCAGCCGTAGCCGACCAGGTAGAAGCCGAGCTTGTCCAGCTCGGTCAGCAGGCCGGTCTTTTCGAGATAGTCGGTGACCACCTTGGAGCCCGGAGCCAGCGAGGTCTTCACCCACGGCTTGGACTTCAGGCCCTTGGCGACGGCCTTCTTCGCCACCAGGCCGGCGGCCAGCATCACCGCCGGGTTCGAGGTGTTGGTGCACGAGGTGATCGCGGCGATGACCACGGAACCGTCATGGACATCGAATTCCTCGCCGTTGCGCAGCACGTGCTGGCCGGGTGACTTCGCGCTTTTTTCGCGGCCGACGGCGGTACCGCCGCCCTCGTTGGCGAAACGCGCCTCGGCACCGTTGCGGTTGACCGTGGTGGCGCCGAGATTCTCGTGGAAATTCTGTTGCACGTCGGTGAGCAGCACGCGATCCTGCGGGCGCTTCGGGCCGGCCATCGACGGCTTCACGTCGGCCAGGTCCAGCTCCAGTGTGGTGGTGAATTCGGCGTGCGCGCTGTTTTCGTCGTGCCACAGGCCCTGCGCCTTGGCGTACGCCTCGACCAGCGCGACCTGGTCGTCGCTGCGGCCGGACAGGCGCAGGTACTTCAGCGATTCGGCGTCGATCGGGAAGATGCCGCAGGTGGCGCCGTATTCCGGTGCCATGTTGCCGATCGTGGCACGGTCGGCCAGCGGCAGATGCTGCAGGCCCGGGCCGAAGAACTCGACGAACTTGCCGACCACGCCCTGCTTGCGCAGCATCTGGGTGACGGTGAGCACGAGGTCGGTGGCAGTGGCGCCTTCCGGCAGACGGCCGGACAGCTTGAAGCCGACCACCTGCGGAATCAGCATGGAGGAGGGCTGGCCGAGCATGGCCGCCTCGGCCTCGATGCCGCCCACGCCCCAGCCCAGCACGCCCAGGCCGTTGATCATGGTGGTGTGGGAGTCGGTGCCGAACACGGTGTCCGGATACGCCCACAGCTGGCCGTCGACTTCGCTGCCCATGACCACGCGGGCCAGGTGCTCCAGGTTCACCTGGTGCACGATGCCGGTGCGCGGCGGCACCACCTTGAAGTCGCTCAACGCTTTCTGGCCCCAGCGCAGAAAGCTGTAGCGGGCCTGGTTGCGCTTGAATTCGATCTCGACGTTGCGCTCCAGCGCGTCAGGCGTACCGAACACGTCCACCTGCACCGAGTGGTCGATGACCAGTTCCGCCGGCGACAGCGGGTTGATCAGGGTGGGGTCGCCGCCCAGCGCCTTCATCGCGTCGCGCATCGCGGCCAGGTCGACCACGCAGGGCACGCCGGTGAAGTCCTGCAGCAGCACGCGCGCCGGCATGAAGGCGATTTCGGTATCCGGCTCCTTCTTCGCGTCCCACGTGGCGACCGCTTCGATTTCCTTCGCGGTGACGTCGATGCCGTCTTCGTGGCGCAGCAGGTTTTCCAGCAGGATCTTCATCGAGTACGGCAGCCGCTTCAGGTCGAAGCGCTGGCCCAGCTTGGTCAGGCTGGCAAAGGCGTATTGCTTGCCGTTGACCTCGAGGGTGTCGCGTGCGGAAAAGGTGTCTTTCATGATGCTGCTCCTGGCTGATCCTGCGGCTGGGATGATCGAACGATGGCGATGGGGAGGTCGCCGGCCCGGCAAAAACGCAATTATCGCCCAAACCCTGCGCGGCCGCGAACCGGTCCGTCGCCGTGATGGGCGGTGTGCATGGCTTGCGGGCGCCTGCCGGGTCGCGCCGGCGGGTACACTGCGCCAACGCTCGTGGCCCGACTTCACCACACAGGATGGGCCCGATGACCACCGCACGCAAACGCCTTTGATGACATGCAGCATTCGATGATTTCGATGGGCCTGGCCGCCGTCTCGCTGCGCGATCTCGCGCTGGTGCAGGCGGTGCATCGCCACGGCAGCTTCAACAGCGCGGCGCGGGCGATGCACATCAGCCCGTCCGGGTTGTCGCATCAGGTGCAGAAGGTCGAGCAGGCATTGGGCGCGCCGCTGTTCGAACGTGGCGGCCGGAAGATCGTGCCGACCGCCGGCGGCCAGCGCTTGCTGCAGCAGATCGACGCGGTGCTGGCTTCGGCCGAACACTTGCAGCAGCTCGCCCGTGCCGGCGAAGTCGCCTTCGGCGGCGAGCTGCGGCTGGGCGTGCCGGCCTCGCTGGGTCCGTACCTGTTGCCGCACCTGATCGCGCCGTTCCCGCAGCATTTCCCGGGCGCGCGGCTGGGCATTTCCGAGGGCAAGCCACGCGGCCTGTTGCGCCGCTTGAGCGAAGGCGAGCTCGATGCGGTGCTGGCGCCGCCGGCAGCGACGGTCAGCGGTATCGCCTCGCGCCCGCTGTTCTTCGAGCCGTGGGAACTGATGCTGCGCGCCGACCATCCGCTGGCCGGTCGGGACAGCATCGCGCTGGATCAGCTCGACCCGGCCGAGGCCACGCTGATGGCCGAGAGCCACGCCGATGGCCTGCATTGCGAGGGCAACGAGCACGGCCATGTGCAGGATGTCAGCCTGGAAAGCCTGGCCGCCCTGGTCAGCCTGCGCGGCGGCTACGCGCTGGTGCCCGCACTGGCGCACGAGCGGCTGGCTTCGATGCCGAACGTCGCCCTGGCCAGGCTGAAGGGACCGGCGTCGGGCCGCGAGATCGCGCTGTACTGGCGCGATGCCTCACCCTGGCACGACGACCTGCAGGCGTTCGCCGAGCTGCTGCGCAAGCTGGCGCGGCAGCGGCCGGGATTGCGCGTGCGTGGTGCCAAGGCCACCTGAATCGTGTTTGGGGACTTCCTCCGGCCGTGCGCGATGGGCACAGCTACCCGCGCTGTGTAGGGCGGGCATTGCCCGCCGCTCTACAGCGTCAAGGCCGCAAGCAAAAGCCGGCGGGCATTGCCCGCCCTACACAGCACGTGCTTGGTTGCTCCGGCGAATTCGGGATGCCTCATGCAGAAGGCCGCCTTGCGGCGGCCCTCCGGTCAATCACGTGGAACGACGACTCAACCGCGCGAGGCGCGCTTGCGGTCGTTCTCGGTGAGGTGCTTCTTGCGCAGGCGGATCTCCTTCGGGGTGACCTCGACCAGCTCGTCGTCGTCGATGAAGTCCAGCGCCTGCTCCAGCGAGAACTTGATCGCCGGGGTCAGCTGGATCGCATCGTCCTTGCCCGAGGCGCGCATGTTGGTCAGCGGCTTGGGCTTGATCACGTTGACGGTGAGGTCGTTGTCCTTGGCGTGGATGCCGACCAGCTGGCCTTCATACACGTTGTCGCCCTCGGCCGCGAACAGCTTGCCGCGATCCTGCAGCGGCCCCAGCGAATACGCGGGGGTGGTGCCGCCGGCGTTGGCGATCATCACGCCGTTGAGGCGCTTGGCGATCTGGCCTTCTTCCTTCGGACCGTAGTGGTCGAACACGTGGAACAGCAGGCCCGAGCCCTGGGTCAGGGTCTTGAACTGGTTCTGGAAGCCGATCAGGCCACGCGCGGGAATCTCGTAATCCAGGCGCACGCGACCCTTGCCGTCGGACTCCATGTTCTTCAGCTGGCCCTTGCGCACGCCGAGCCTTTCCATCACGGCGCCCTGGTGGACTTCCTCCACGTCGACCACCAGTTGCTCGATCGGCTCCATCTTCTGGCCGTCGATCTCCTTGATGATCACTTCAGGACGCGATACGGCCAGTTCGTAGCCTTCGCGGCGCATGTTCTCGATCAGCACCGACAGATGCAGTTCGCCGCGGCCGGAGACCAGGAACTTGTCGGCGTCGGAACCCTGCTCGACCTTCAGCGCCACGTTGTGCACCTGCTCGCGATCCAGACGCTCACGCAGCTGGCGGCTGGTCAGGAACTTGCCGCCGGACAGATCCTTGTTGCCGGCGAACGGCGAGTTGTTGACCTGGAAGGTCATCGAGATCGTCGGCTCGTCCACGGTCAGCGCCGGCAGCGCCTCGGGCGTATCCAGCGCGCAGACGGTGTCCGAGATGGTCAGGTCGGCGATACCCGAGATCGCGACGATGTCGCCGGCCTCGGCGCTATCCTGCTCGATGCGCTCCAGGCCGAGGAAGCCCAGCACCTGCATCACCTTGCCTTGGCGCTTCTTGCCATGGCGATCGATCACGGCGACCGGCATGCCCTTCTTCAGGACGCCGCGCTGGATGCGGCCGATGCCGATCACGCCGACGAAGCTGTTGTAGTCGAGCTGGCTGATGCGCATCTGGAACGGGCCATCCGGATCCACGTCCGGCTTGCTCACGTGCTGCATGATCGCTTCGTACAGCGGGGTCATGTCGCCTTCGCGCACGTCGTCGTTGAGGCCGGCATAGCCGTTCAGCGCCGAGGCGTAGACGATCGGGAAGTCCATCTGCTCCGGCGTGGCGCCCAGACGATCGAACAGATCCCACACCTGCTCGACCACCCACTCCGGGCGGGCACCCGGACGGTCGACCTTGTTGATCACCACGATCGGCTTGAAGCCCATCGCGAACGCCTTCTGCGTCACGAAACGGGTCTGCGGCATCGGGCCGTCCATCGCGTCGACCAGGATCAGCACCGAATCGACCATCGACAGCACGCGCTCCACTTCGCCGCCGAAGTCCGCATGTCCCGGCGTGTCGACGATGTTGATGCGATTGCCCTGCCAGGTGATGGCGGTGTTCTTGGCCAGGATGGTGATGCCGCGTTCCTTTTCCTGGTCGTTCGAGTCCATCACGCGCTCGGCCAGCACGGTGCGCTCGTTGAGCGTGCCGGACTGCTTGAGCAGACAATCGACCAGCGTGGTCTTGCCGTGATCGACGTGGGCGACGATAGCGATGTTGCGCAGTTTTTCGATGGACATAGAAAGCACTCGGGTGGCGCTTGTAGCCACCACGTGGGTTATCAGAAGAATTAACCCGCCGATTATACGGATTTATGTGACAACTTGCTGCGGTGCCGCGTCGGCCGTTCATGGGAGCTCGCGCGAGGCACCCGTTTTGCGCCACTGTGGCTCTCCCGGGTCAGTGGCATCTGGCTGGGGGAAATAGGCTGGGATGCCGCTGGGGCTCGTTCTAGCCCATCGACCGGCGGGTCGAAGCCGCGCAAGCTGATCCGATTCGGCTTTGGCAAACCGGCGCACGTATTCCAGCGTGCGTCGGCCGGCAGCAGCCTTACTGCAACAGACTCACCTGATCGGCGGCGGTGAGCCACAGCAGCTGATAGTGGCCATACGGATAGTCGAAGCTGTAATCCTCGCCGGGAATCGTCGAGGTATGGACGCCGTAGACGAGGCAGCTGGTATAGCAATTGATTTCGTCGCTCCACGATTTCATCGAGTACATATGCACGCCGAAACGATGGCCGGCGATGCTCTGCAGGAACGGGCTGCTCACCGACAGGCCGTAATAGCCGCAGGTGGCGGTGGCGACGTTGAACGGATACATGCCGCACGACCACAGCCCGTGCACCGCACCGGCGATGCCAATGAACACATCGACCTTGCTGGCCACGCCAAGCTTGTCGATCTCGCGCATCGCCAGGGTCACGCCCATCGAATGGCCGATCACATCGATGTGCCCGCTGCATGAGCTGGCGATAGCACTGCTGATCGCATTCATGACCGGTGTTTCTTCGCTGCCGTTGTGGTCGTTGCAGGCGGCGCATAACGCATTGCCCCAGGCCGGCGCGACGATCTGGGCATCGCTCCAGCCCTGCTGGCGCAGCAGGTTGTAGGTGTTCTGAAAGTCGGCGGGGCTGCCGGTATTGCCATGCACCAGCACCACGGTGTCACGGCAGGTGGCTCGTGCGGACAACACCGGCATGAACAGCAGCAGGGCCAGCAGCCCCAATACGTACGTCTTGATCGACATCGCTCATATCTCCCTTCGCTTCACGACAGTTCCGCTTGCGCGGAACAGGAGGAGCCGCGCAACCGTGCGGTTCCGGATCGGTCTGGCGTCGGCGATCGGTATGTGGCCGATCGGGGGAGCGACGTCGTTATGGTGGCGGTCTAGATCACGCCGGTGAGGTAGAACGCGGCGATCACCACCAGCACCGCCAGCGTCTTGATCACCGTGATCGCGAAGATGTCCTTGTACGCCTGCCGATGGGTCAGTCCGGTCACCGCGAGCAAGGTGATCACCGCGCCGTTGTGGGGCAGCGTGTCCATGCCGCCGGACGCCATCGCGGCAACCCGGTGCATCACCTCCAGCGGAATGCCGGCCGCGTGCGCGTTGGCGATGAAGGTATCGGCCATCGCACCCAGCGCGATGCTCATGCCGCCGGAGGCCGAGCCGGTGATGCCGGCCAGCGCGGTGACAGTGACCGCCTCGTTGATCAGCGGGTTCGGAATCGTGTGCAGCGCATCGGCGACCAGTTTGAAGCCGGGCAGGGCCGCGATCACCGCGCCAAAGCCGTATTCCGACGCCGTATTCATCGAAGCCAGCAACGCGCCGCCGACGGCCGCCTTGCTGCCGTCGGCAAACTGCCTGATCACCGGCCGCCAGGCGAACACCAGCACGCACAGGATGCCGACCAGCAACGCGCCTTCGACCGCCCAGATCGCGGCGATCTTGGCCACTTCCTGCACCACTGGCTTGGCACTGCCGACCACGCTGGGCAGAAACGATTGCGTCTCGCCGTAGACGCGTGGAATGGCGTCGGTGAACAGCTTGTTGCACACACCGACCAGCACCAGCGGCAGTAGCGCGATCAGCGGATGCGCCAGCTTGCCGCCCTCGAACGGAGCCGGCTCGTTGACGAGATTGTCGCCATAGCCTTCGCCAGCCGCCGCCGCTTTCCGCCGGCGCAGGTCGAGATAGGCGAGTCCCACGATCAGGATGAATGCCGCGCCTATCGTGCCCAGCCACGGCGCCGCCCAGGTGTTGGTGCCGAAGAATGCGGTAGGGATGATGTTCTGGATCTGCGGCGTACCCGGCAGCGAATCCATGGTGAAGGTGAACGCGCCTAGCGCGATGGTGCCGGGG
>Ga0207664_10000128_pt1 | contig 66208 bp, 54 predicted proteins | sample LARL83metaG_FD_184349 | JGI IMG/M metagenome (GOLD analysis project Ga0207664, IMG submission 184349) | Corn, switchgrass and miscanthus rhizosphere microbial communities from Kellogg Biological Station, Michigan, USA - LAR L8-3 metaG... | ecosystem: Host-associated > Plants > Roots >...
AGACCGACCGCGCCGTCCCGGTCCGCCATCAGGGCGAGCTTCTCGGCGCGCTCTCGGTCAGCAAACGGCGCGGCGAGCTCCTCACCCCCATCGAAGAGAAGCTCCTCGACGACCTGGCCCACCAGGCCGGGCTGGTGCTCAAGAACGTCGGCCTCACCGCCGACCTGCAGGCCCGCCTCGAGGACCTGCGCGAGTCGCGCAAACGCCTCGTCGCTGCCCAGGACCAGGAGCGCCGCCGCCTGGAGCGCAACCTCCACGACGGCGCGCAGCAGCACCTCGTCGCCCTCAAGGTCAAGCTCGGGCTGGCGGAGATGCTGGCCGCGAGAGACCCGGAGAAGGCAAAGGCCACCCTCGCCGAGCTGAAGTCAGACGCCGACGAGGCGCTGGAGACGCTGCGCGACCTGGCCCGCGGTATCTATCCCCCACTGCTCGCGGACAAAGGGCTAGTCGCGGCGCTGGAGGCGCAGGCGCGCAAGGCCACGCTGCCGGTGACCGTGGAGGCTGCAGGCGTCGGGCGCCATCCCCAGGACGTGGAGGCGGCCGTCTACTTCTGCGTGCTGGAGGCGCTGCAGAACGTGCAGAAGTACGCGGGTGCCACGTCAGCCCGCGTCAGGTTGGTCGAGGGCCCCCCACCCAACCTCCCCCCGCGCAGCGGGGGGAGGAGTCCCAATCTCACGTTCGAGGTCCAGGACGACGGCCAGGGGTTCGACCCCGATACGGTCAAGAGAGGCGCCGGGCTGACCAACATGGCCGATCGCCTTGACGCGTTGGGTGGAACGCTCGAAGTGCTGAGCGCGCCCGGCGAGGGCACTCGGCTCCGGGGCGCGGTTCCTGTCCGCGCGGGCAGCCTCGCGGAGGTCACACCATGAGCGATCGTGCCCTCAGCCGGGCCGCCGCGGGCGTGGCCGTCGGGCTCATCGTCCTGACCGGTTTGACCATATGGCTCGGCTTGTCCCGGGGCCACGCCGTCAGGACGGTCAGCCCGATGGGATGGGCCGACGTGGTGAGCAGCATCATGTTCCAGGCCCTCCCGGTGATGGGAGCGGTGATCGCGCGGCGCCAGCCGCGCAACAACGTCGTCTGGATCCTGCTGCTGGCGGGCGGCGGCAACGCGGTCGCCAACTTCTCGCAGGAATACGCGTTGCGCGCGGTGGTGGTGCACCCGGGGAGCCTGCCGCTAGGACCGTTCTTCGCCTGGCTGGCGTGGTGGACCTGGGTGCCCTCAAACATCATGGTGGCTCCCCTCGTCCTGCTGCTCTTCCCCGACGGCCGGCCACTGTCGCGGCGCTGGGGCTGGCTGGCGCGGTTGATCGTGATGGTGGCGGTCGTAATCAGCGTCGGGAACGCCTTCCTGCCTGCGAGCGCGCTGAGCCCGAACCTGGGCGCCGCCCCGTTCGCGAACCCCCTGGGGACCAGCTTCGTCGCGCCCTTCGCACCATTCATGCTGGGCGGCGTCGGACTGGCGCAGGTGGTCTTCGTCGCGCTCGGCCTGGCTTGCCTCGTACTTCGGTATCGCCGCGGCGGCCCGGAGCTCCGCCTGCAGCTGAAGTGGTTCCTCTACGCCGCCACGCTGCTGCCGGTTTCATTCGCGGTTTCCACCGCGGCGCCCAGCAGCTTCTCCGCTCTGCCCCTGACTCCTCTGATCGTCCTCGCGGCTGTCCTGCAGAACGTCTCGATTCTTGCGGTGACCGCCGCCGTCGGGATCGCGATCTTCAGGTACCACCTCTACGACATCGACGTTGTCATCAACCGGACGCTCGTGTACGCGACGCTCGCCGCGTCCATCACCCTCGTCTATGTCGGCATCGTCGTCGGGATCGGGACGCTCATCGGGCAGGGTTCACGACCCAACCTGGCGCTTTCCATCATCGCCACCGCGGTCGTCGCGGTCGGTTTCCAGCCCCTGCGGGAGCGGCTGCAGAAGGTCGCGAACCGGCTCGTCTATGGCAGGCGCGCGACCCCCTACGAGGTGCTCTCCGAGTTCAGCGAGCGCGTCGCCGAGTCGTACTCGGCCGACGACGTGCTGCCCCGCATGGCCCGCGTCCTCGCCGAGGGGACGGGCGCCGAGCAGGCTGCGGTCTGGCTACGTTCCGACGGCGAACTCCGGACGGCCGCCACGTGGCCTCCCTCCGCCACTCCTCCCCCCGCGGTGCGGGGGGAGGCCGGGTGGGGGGAGATGCCGCCCCAGCTTCCAGAGACCGACCGCGCCGTCCCGGTCCGCCATCAGGGCGAGCTTCTCGGCGCGCTCTCGGTCAGCAAACGGCGCGGCGAGCTCCTCACCCCCATCGAAGAGAAGCTCCTCGACGACCTGGCCCACCAGGCGGGCCTGGTGCTCAAGAACGTCGGCCTCACGGCCGACCTGCAGGCCCGCCTGGTGGACCTGCGCGAATCGCGCAAACGCCTGGTGGCGGCGCAGGACCAGGAGCGCCGCCGCCTGGAGCGCAACCTCCACGACGGCGCGCAGCAGCACCTGGTCGCGCTCAAGGTGAAGCTGGGCCTGGCGGAGATGCTGGCCGCGAAGGACCCCGAGAAGGCGAAGGCCACCATCGCGGAGCTGAAGAGCGACGCGGACGAGGCGCTGGAAACGCTGCGCGACCTGGCGCGCGGCATCTACCCGCCGCTGCTGGCCGACAAGGGGCTGGTCGCGGCCCTGGAGGCGCAGGCGCGCAAGGCGACGCTGCCGGTCACGGTGGAGGCCGAGAAAATCGGGCGCTACCCCCAGGAGGTGGAGGCCGCAGTGTACTTCTGCGTGCTCGAGGCGCTGCAGAACGTGCAGAAGTACGCGCACGCGACGCAGGCGACGGTGCGCTTGGTCGACGGCCCCCCACCCAACCCTCCCCCCGCAGGCGGGGGGAGGAGTCCCATGCTCACGTTCGTGGTCGAAGACGACGGCACTGGTTTCGACCCGGCGACCGCAAAACGGGGTGCGGGGCTCACCAACATGGCGGACCGCCTCGACGCGCTCGGCGGCAGCCTCACGATCGAGTCACGACCGGGCGCCGGGACGCGTCTGTCAGGGACGCTGGCGCGCCCCGCAGGAGTTTCCAGTGGCGAGTAGCTCGCGGTCACGCCTCATCGGCGTGGCAGCCATCGCGCTGCCGCTGGCCGGATTCGCGCTGGTGGCCGCCTCCGACCTGCTGAACCTGACCGCGCCCGCCGCCGCGCGTGGCAACGATGTCAACCTCAGCCTTGGCCGCGCGCTGGTTCCGAACCTGCCGATGCTGGCCCTCGTGGTTGTGGCTCTCCTGCTCTCGCGGCGCCGGCCCGACAACCCCGTGGGCTGGTTGGTCGTCACCAGCCTGATCGCGTTCGGCGTCCTGCTGCTGGGTTCGGTCTACGGGTCGCGCTACAGCGCCGCCCACGACGTGCCCTTCTGGCCGATGTACCCGATGCTGGTCCTGTCGACCCTCGGCTGGTCGACGTCCTGGCCCGCGCTGCTCATCCTGTTGCCCCTGGTCTTCCCCGATGGCCACCTCGTGTCGCGCCGCTGGAGGATCGCGGTGTGGCTCACGGTCGCGACGATCGTGTTCACCTTTGTCACCTCAATGCTTGCCGCGATCCCGGAAGGGCCCAACCAGGGCCCCGTCAGCCCGCAACTGTCCACGTACGAGTTCGTGATGGGAGCGCTCGACGGGCCGGTGTCGGGGCTCTTCATGTTCGCGCTGATCGTCAGCGCCGTGGTCTCGCTCGTCATCCGCTACCGCCGCGCCGGCGCGGACCTTCGCCACCAGCTCAAGTGGTTCGTCGCGGCCATAGCCGTCGCCGGGCTCTCGGCGGCCCCTCAGTTCGTCGGCATCGACGACTTTGTCAGCGGCCTGCTGCTGGGAGTCGGCCTCACGGCGGTGCCCGCCAGCATCGCGGTCGCAGTGTTCAGGTACCGCCTGTACGACATCGACGTCATCATCAACCGCGCCCTCGTCTACGGCGCGCTGGCCGCCTTTATCACCGCAATCTACGTCGGCATCGTGGTCGGTATCGGCTCGCTGATCGGCAGTGGCGGGAAGCCGAACCTCGCGCTGTCGATCGTCGCGACCGCGCTGGTCGCGGTTGGGTTCCAGCCGGCGCGAGAACGCCTGCAGCGGGTCGCCAACCGGCTTGTCTACGGGAAGCGCGCGACGCCGTATGAGGTGCTGTCGGAGTTCTCCGGCCGGGTCGCCGAAACGTTTGCCGCGGACGAGGTTCTGCCCCGCATGGCGCGCGTCCTGCGTGACGGCACCGGGGCGGACCACGCCACCGTCTGGCTGCGCTCGGGCGCCGAGCTCAGGCCGGCGGCCACCGCGCCCGAGAGCGTCGTCGGCTACGAACCCATGCCGATGCATGACGGCACGCTGCCCGTCTTCCCCGACGGCGCCGCGGCCGTTCCCGTGCAGCACCAGGGCCATCTACTCGGCGCCCTGAGCGTCAACAAGCGGCACGGCGAGTCCCTGACGCCCATCGAACAGAAGCTGCTGGACGACCTGGCCCACCAGGCCGGCCTCGTGCTCAAGAACGTCGGCCTCACGGATGACCTGCAGGCGCGCCTCGACGACCTGCGCGAGTCCCGCAAGCGCCTGGTCGCGGCCCAGGACCAGGAGCGCCGCCGGCTGGAGCGCAACCTGCACGACGGCGCCCAGCAGTACCTCGTCGCGATCAAGGTGAAGCTCGGCCTGGCGGAGACACTTGCCGGGAAGGACCCCGAACGCGCGCGGGCGACGCTGGCCGAGATCAAGGGCGACGCCGACGAGGCCCTCGAGACGCTCCGCGACCTGGCCCGCGGCATCTACCCGCCCCTGCTGGCCGAGAAGGGGCTGGTCGCCGCCCTGGAGGCCCAGGCGCGCAAGGCGACGCTACCGGTGACGGTGGAGGCGGATGGCGTCGGCCGCTACCCGCAGGAGGTCGAGGCCGCGGTGTACTTCTGCGTGCTGGAGGCGCTCCAGAACGTGCAGAAGTACGCGGGCGCGACGCGAGCGACCGTGAGGTTGGACGAAGGCCCCCCACCCAACCCTCCCCCGGCAAGCGGGGGGAGGAGTCCCATTCTCACGTTCGTGGTCGAGGACGACGGCGGAGGCTTCGACCCGGACACGGCCCCGAGGGGATCCGGGCTTACCAACATGGCCGACCGCGTCGAGGCGCTCGGGGGGACGTTGACGATCAACGCCAAGCCGGCCCATGGCACCACCCTGGTGATGACCATCCCCATCGCGGCGGCGGTCACGGCATGAGCTCGACTCGAAGCAACCGCGTCGCGCTATGGGGCGGCGTCGCGGCGCTCGTCATCAGCATCGTCACCAACGTTGGCGGTGGCGTCCTCGAGCTCTTCCGGGGCTCGCCAAACGGCGTGCCGCCGCCAGCCCTCTCGGACGTCCAGTACATCCTCAACGGCGTCCTGTCGGGGGTCGCGGCCGCGCTCATCGCGTGGCGCCGTCCGGACAACGTGCTGTGGCGGATCCTCGCGGTGACCGGCGTCGCCGGCGGCGTCTTCGGCCTGACCACCGAGTACACGATGCACTCGCACCTGACCGCGCCGTCGACCGGCTTCTTCCCCGACGCCGCGGCCTGGCTCTCGTCGTGGATGTTCGCTTTCATCCCGGCGACGGCGGCGCTGACGCTGCTGCTGTTCCCGACCGGCCGCCCCCTGGGCCCGCGCTGGCGCTGGCTGACCTGGACGGTCCTCGTCGCATTCGCCCTGAGCTGCGTCTCGCAGGCGTTTCATCCCGGGTGGGTGCAGAACCGCCCCATCGGGGCGCCGGGACCGATCCACAACCCGCTGGCGATCGCGTTGCTGGCGGCGCCCCTGGATGCCGTTGGGCTCGTCGCCAACGCGCTGTTCGGCGTCAGCTTCGCCGGCGCGATCGTGACCCTCGTGCTCCGCTACCGGCGGGGCTCGGTCGAGGAGCGGCAGCAGATCAAGATCCTCATGTACGTCGCCGCATTCGCGCCGTTTGGCTTCGTGCTCTACCCGCTCTACTCGACCGCGGGGCCACCGACCCTCGTGTCGGTTGGCACACTCATCATCGGCTCGGTCGGCGCGGTGGGCTTCCCCGTCGCCATCCTGGTCGCGATCTTGAAGTACGGCCTCTACGACATCGACGTCGTCATCAGCCGCACGCTGGTGTACGGCGCACTGGCGGCGTTCATAACCCTCGTCTATGTCGGGATCGTCGTCGGCGTGGGGACATTGATAGGCCAGGGCGGCCGTCCCAACCTGGCCCTCTCGATCATCGCCACGGCATTGGTCGCAGTGGGTTTCCAGCCCCTGCGGGAGCGCCTGCAGAGAGCCGCCAACCGCCTTGTCTATGGCAGGCGGGCCACACCGTACGAGGTCCTGTCCGAGCTTTCGAGCCGCGTCGCCGACGCCGTGGACGCCGACGAGGTCCTGCCGCGGATGGCGCGCGTCCTGCGCGATGGCACGGCGGCGGAGTACGCGACCGTCTGGCTTCGTGACGGGCGCGAGCTGCGCCCGGCCGCGACCGCGCCGGAGTCGGTGGTCGGCTACGAGCCGGTGGCCCTGTCCGATGGCACTTTGCCGCGGTTCCCCGACGACGCCCGGGCTGCCGCCGTCGAGCACCAGGGCGAGCTGCTGGGCGCCCTCACCGTGGCGAAGCGGCCTGGCGAGACGCTGACGCCGATCGAGCAGCTGCTGCTGCAGGACCTCGCGCGGCAGGCCGGTCTGCTGCTGAAGAATGTCGGCCTGGCGTCCGCCCTGGAGGCCCGGCTCGGCGAGCTGCGCGAATCGCGCAAGCGCCTCGTCGCCGCGCAGGACGAGGAGCGGCGCCGGCTCGAGCGCAACCTGCACGACGGCGCGCAGCAGCACCTCGTCGCGATGAAGGTGAAGCTCGGCCTCGCCGGGGCGATGACCGAGCGCGACCCCGAGAAGGCGGCGCAGCTGATCGAGCAGCTGGAGTCCGACGCCGGCGACGCGCTGGAGACCCTGCGCGACCTCGCGCGTGGGATCTACCCGCCGCTCCTCGCCGGGTCGGGGCTGAAGGCGGCCCTGGAGGCGCAGGCCGGTCGCGCCACGCTGCCGGTGACGATCCAGGCCGAGAACCTCGGCCGTTACCCGCAGGACGTCGAAGCGGCGGTGTACTTCTGCGTCCTGGAGGCCCTGCAGAACGTGCAGAAGTACGCTGAGGCCTCGTCCGCCACGGTGACCATCGACGAGCACGAGGGGTCGCTCCACTTCTCGGTAGTCGACGACGGTCGCGGCTTTGACCCGGCCGCGGCGCACGGCTCGGGCCTGACCAACATGCGCGACCGAATCGACGCGCTGGGCGGAAGGCTGCAGGTGGTCTCCGCGCCCGGGCAGGGCACGCGCGTCACCGGGCGCGTGGCGCTGCCCGTGACGGTAGGAGCGAACTCGTGACCACGGCGTCCGAGCGGCCGCGGTGGGCGCCGTGGGCAACCGGGGCCCTCGCCGCGGCCATCACCACGGTGTTCGGGCTGGACGTCGTGCTCGGGTTGACGATGCCGGCGTCGGTGCCGAGCGACTTCTTCACCCCCCTCGCCGCGTACGCGCCGATCCTGCCCTTCACGGCGCTGGGCATCGTCGCCGTCGTCGTCGTCCACGCGCAGCCCCGCAACCTGGTGTCGTGGCTGCTGGCCGGGATCGTGCTGGCCTTCCCCGCCACGAACCTTGGCGGCTATTACGTGGAGCACTGGCTCTACAAGCCCGACCTGCCATCGTGGCCGCTGGTGCCGCTTGGGTTGTCGAGCGCCCTGCTCACCGGGCTGACGGCGCTCCCGGTGGAGTTGCTCCCGTACTACTTCCCTGACGGGCGCCTCGTCTCCCGGAGGTGGCGCCCCGCCGTCTGGCTGACGCTGGCCGCCACCCTGTTTGGCGTGGTCGGCCTCCTCGACCCGCATGTAATCGGTGACGGGCATCGTTTCGTGCACAACCCGATCGGAGTCACGGGGATCAGCGGCCTGCTCGGCGCCAACGGCGCTGTCAGCCTGCTTGCGTGGTTCGGCCTCGGGTTCGTCGGGCTCGGCTCCCTGGTCGTCCGGTACCGGCGCGCCGGGGCCGAGCAGCGCCAGCAGATCAAGTGGTTCGGGGTTGGGTTGATGGTCCTCGTGCTGTCGATCGCCGGCGGCATCGCCACGGAGACAACGCCGCAGTGGACCACGCCGGCGCCCATCGCGTTCGAGATCCTCGGGTTCGGCTCCCTCCCGCTCTGCGTCGCGGTGGCCGTGCTCAGGTACCGGCTCTACGACATCGACATCGTCATCAACCGCGCGCTGGTGTACGGCGCCCTGGCAGCGTTCATCACCGCGGTCTACGTCGCCATCGTCGTCGGCCTCGGCTCTGTCCTGGGCCAGGGCTCCCGCCCCAACCTGGCCCTCAGCATCGTCGCAACAGCGATCGTCGCGGCAGCGTTCCACCCGGCGCGGGAGCGCCTGCAGCGGATCGCCAACCGCCTGGTGTACGGCACCCGCGCGACACCGTACGAAGTCCTCGCGGCGTTCTCAGGGAGGGTGGCCGAGACGTACGCGGCCGACGACGTGCTCGCCCGGATGGCGCGCGTGCTGGCGGAGGCCACGGGCGCGGTCAGCGCCGGGGTGTGGCTCCGCGCCGGGCACGAGCTGCGCCCGGCGGCGTGGTTCCCTCCGAGCCAGGACGGCCTCGATACCGTGCCGATCACCGGCCAGCTGATGCCGGCGCTGCCCGGGGCGGGAGCGAGCGTCCCGGTGCGGCACCGGGGCGAGCTCCTGGGTGCGCTCCAGGTGCGTAAGCGCGCGGCCGAGGCGGTGACCCCAATGGAGGAGAAGCTCCTGGAGGACCTCGCCAACCAGGCCGGTGTCGTGCTGAAGAACGTCGGCCTCACCGCCGACCTCGAGGCGCGGCTCGTGGAGCTGCAGGCCTCACGGCAGCGCCTGGTCCAGGCCCAGGACGACGAACGCCGCCGCCTGGAGCGGAACCTCCACGACGGCGCGCAGCAGAACCTCGTCGCGCTGAAGGTGCGGCTGGGATTGGCGAAGACGCTGGCGCGCACCTCGCCGGCAAAGGCGAAGGAGCTGCTGGAGCAGCTGAAGGACGAGACCGACGACACGCTCGAGACGCTTCGGGACCTGGCCCGCGGCATCTACCCTCCGCTGCTCGCAGAGAAGGGCCTCGTGACCGCGCTGGAGGCGCAGGCGCGCAAGGCGACGGTACCCATCACCGTCGAAGCCCACGGCGTGGGCCGCTACCCACAGGAGGTCGAGGCGGCGGCGTACTTCTGCTGCCTCGAGGCCCTCCAGAACGTGCAGAAGTACGCCGGCGCGTCCCGCGCGGTGGTGCGGTTGGCAGGCGACGAGGCCGAGCTCGCCTTCACGGTGGAAGACGACGGCGTGGGCTTCGACCCCGCGACGGCGCGAGAGGGCATGGGACTCGGCAACATCCGCGATCGGCTCGAGGCGCTCGGCGGCAAGCTGGAGCTGCGCACCGCCGAACCTCACGGGGCGGTGATCACGGGCCGCCTGCCCCTGGCGGTGGGGGTGGCACCCTAGCCGCTCCGGGTGGTGGCGCCCGGTCCCGAAGGTGGCCTTCTTCATTGTGGCTGAGCCGGGGCTGAATCAGACTCGCGCCATGGGAGGCTCGAGGGACAGGCGCCCGCTCGCCTACTGGCTTGTCCTGCTCGCGCTCGGGGTGGCGGCCGAGGCGCTGACCGTGGCGAACCTCCACACCTGGCGACAGCCGCTGGATGCCGCGGGGATCGGCACCGTTTTCGCGATCACCTACGGCGCCGCGGGCGCCCTGATCCTCCTCCGGCAACCAGGCAACAGCGTCGGCCAGCTCTTCTTCTACGTCACGACGGTCATGGTGGTCTGCCAGCTCAGCAGCGAGTACGCGATCTACGCATATGTCACGGCGAACGCCGACCTCCCCCTGCGCGCCGTGGCCGGATGGCTCAGCCAGTGGACCTTCTTCGCGGCGTTCCCGGTGGGGCTGTCGCTCGTGTTCCTGTTCTTCCCGGATGGGCTCAAGCCAGGCCGGAAATGGAGGGCGGTGCTCGGACTCGCACTCGTCGGCGGAGCGTGGCTGACGCTCGCCTTCCTGCTCACCAAGGGCCCCATCGGTCCGAGTGACCGAGGCAACGGCGATTACTTCATCCGCGAGCTGAACCCGACAGGCCTGCTGACGGACCCGAACAACGGCGTCGCGTCTGCCGTGCAGGGTCTCGGCTGGATGATGTCGGGCATCGCGCTCATCCTCTCCGTCGCGGCCTCGGTGATACGACTCGTCCAGGAGCGCGGTGAGCGCCGCCAGCAGCTGAAGTGGGTCGCCTACCTGGCCGCACCTGTGGCGCCGACGTTCGCGATCCACTTCTTCGACCTGGCGATCTTCAACGGCGCCTTCCCGGACTACACGAAGCCGTACTACATCGCGGTGTACATGGTGGGGATCCCCGCGGCGATGGCGATCGCGATCCTGCGCTACCGCCTGTACGGCATCGACGTCGTCGTCAACCGCGCGCTGGTTTACGCGGCGCTCGCGGGCTTCATCACCGCCGTCTACGTCGGGATCGTGGTCGGCGTCGGCAGCGTCATCGGCCAGGGCGGGCGGCCCAACCTGGTGCTCTCGATCATCGCCACGGCGGTCGTGGCGGTGGGGTTCCAACCGTTGCGCGAAAGACTGCAGCGCGTGGCGAACCGGCTGGTTTACGGCCGGCGCGCAACGCCCTATGAGGTGCTCTCGCAATTCTCGGGCCGCGTCGCCGAGTCCTACTCCGCAGACGACGTGCTGCCGCGGATGGTGCGGGTGCTGGCGGAAGGCACCGGGGCCGAGAAGGCGGAGGTGTGGCTGCGTTCGGGCGCGGAGCTCCGGCAGACCGCGGCATGGCCCCCCACCCAACCTCCCCCCGCCCAGCGGGGGGAGGCCGGGTGGGGGGCACCTGTGGCGATCACCGGGCAGCTGCTGCCGGCCATCCCCGAGGCGGATCGCGCCGTGGCGGTCCGCCACCAGGGTGAGCTGTTGGGCGCGCTGACGGTGTCCAAGCGCCGCGGCGAGTCCCTCACGCCGATCGAGGAGAAACTGCTCGACGACCTCGCGCACCAGGCCGGGCTGGTGCTCAAGAATGTCGGTCTGACAGCCGACCTGCAGGCTCGCCTCGAGGACCTGCGCGAGTCGCGCAAGCGCCTCGTCGCCGCCCAGGACCAGGAGCGCCGCCGGCTGGAGCGCAACCTCCATGACGGCGCGCAGCAGCACCTCGTCGCGCTGAAGGTCAAGCTCGGCCTGGCCGAGATGCTCGCCGTGAAGGACCCGGACAAGGCAAAGGGGACGATCGCGGAGCTCAAAGCCGACGCCGACGACGCGCTGGAGACGCTGCGGGAGCTGGCCCGCGGGATCTACCCGCCGCTCTTGGCCGACAAAGGCCTCGCCACCGCGCTCGAGGCGCAGGCGCGCAAGGCCACCCTGCCGGTGACCGTCGAAGCGCAGGACGTCGGGCGCTACCCGCAGGAGGTTGAAGCCGCGGCTTACTTCTGCTGCCTCGAGGCCCTGCAGAACGTCCAGAAGTACGCCCAGGCGTCGCACGTCGTTATCCGCCTCGTCGCGACCGATGCCGGGCTGGCCTTCGCGGTCGAGGACGACGGCGTTGGCTTTGATCCTGCGTCGGTCCAGCCCGGCGCCGGCCTGTCCAACATGCGGGACCGCCTGGATGCCCTCGGAGGAGAGCTCTCGATCCGCGCGACGTCGCCCCACGGGGCCGTGGTCGCCGGGCGCCTTCCCCTCGCGGTAGGGGTGGCACCCTAGGGCGCCGGCATGCAGGCTTCCTCCGTGAAGTCGGCCTCCGCCATTGCGGCGTCCGCCGGCGCCGGACACACTCCAGGCATGGAGGCGACGCGGACCTGGCCCGGGGGGCCACTGTTGGCCCGGACCCTGTGGGCTGTCGGCATGCTCCTAGCGGCCGGCGAGGCCGCGCTGATCATCGCGACCTGGGGCTCACCCCACATGTTCTTCGGCGGGCTGCCCCCGGTGCAGCTGGTGGGCGCGGTCGCCATGATCACGATCGCCCTGCTGGTGTCCACGCGAGTGCCGGGCAACCGGGTCGCGTGGCTCTTCTTCGTTGTCGGCTTCAGCAACCTGACGACCGATGTCGCGGCGCTCTACGCGATCCGGGGCATCGAGGTGGCCCCCGGGTCGCTCCCGGCGGTCGCCGCCGTCACCTGGTTCGGCACGTGGAGCTGGACCGGGCAGGTGTTCGGCCTGAGCCTTCTCGTCCAGCTCTTCCCCGACGGCCGGCCGCTGTCGCCGCGCTGGCGGCCGCTGGCGTGGGTCACTGCGGCCGGGGGTGCGACCCTGGTGGTGACAGACGCCCTTCTCGCCATTCCCCGCCAGGGCTGGCACCTCGACACCCACGGCGAGGTCGCGATCGGCCGGATGCCGGCTGGCATCGGGCTCCTGTTCCTCGCCCTGGTGGTCACCATGCTGCTGGCCGGGGTCGAGGCCGGGCTCCGGCTTCGGCGCGCCCGGGGCCTGGAGCGGCAGCAGCTGCGGTGGTTTGCGGCGGCGGGGGCGGTCCTGGTGGTCTGCGTGGCGGTCCTGATCGTCATGGTCGTCATCAACCTGCCGGACGCCCAGGTGCAGCCCGCCGCCAGTGCCCTCTCCGTGAGCGTGGTGCTGCTGGTGCTCGCCATGGGACTGGCCGTGCTGCGGTACCGCCTCTACGACATAGACATTGTCATCAACCGTGCCGTGGTCTACGGCGGCCTCGCCGTGGCCATCACGGCCGTCTACCTGGGGCTGATCGCCGGGGTGGGCTCGATCGTCGGCAGCCGGGCGAACCTCGGCCTTGCCGTCGTCGCCACGGCGATCGTGAGCCTCGCCTTCCAGCCGGCGCGGGCCCGGTTGCAGCGCTACGCCAACCGCCTGGTCTACGGCAAACGGGCGACGCCCTACGAAGTGCTGTCGCAGTTCAGCGAGCGCGTCGCCGAGTCGATGGCAACCGAGGACCTCCCGGCGCGCATGGCCGGCGTCCTCGGCGAAGCGACTGCTGCCGTACGCGCCGATGTGTGGCTGCGGGTCGGCGACCAGCTGCGCCCGCAGGCGGCCTGGCCGCCGAGCGCCCCGGCCCTGGCGCCACTACCGGTGACGGGCCAGCTTGTTCCTGCCATTCCCGGCGCCGACCGCGCCGAGCCCGTCCGCCACCAGGGCGAGCTGCTCGGGGTGCTCAGCGTGGCCAAGCGCCCGGGCGACGTCATCACCCCGATCGAGGAGAAGCTGATGGTGGACCTTGCGCACCAGGCGGGCCTGGTGCTGCGCAACGTCCACCTGACCGCCGAGCTGCTCGACCGGCTGGACGAGCTGCGGGCGTCGCGGCAGCGACTCGTCCAGGCGCAGGACGAGGAGCGGCGCCGGATCGAGCGCAACCTGCACGACGGCGCGCAGCAGCATCTCGTCGCTCTCAAGGTCAAGCTCGGGCTCGCTGAGCTGCTCGCGAAGAAGGACCCGGACAAAGCCCAGGCGACGATCGCCGAGCTCAAGGCCGACGCCGACGAGGCGCTCGAGACGCTGCGCGACCTGGCCCGCGGCATCTACCCCCCGCTCCTCGCCGACAAGGGCCTCGTGGCGGCGCTCGAGGCCCACGCGCGCAAGGCCACCGTGCCGGTGACGGTGGAAGGCGTCGACGTGGGTCGCTACCGGCAGAATATCGAGGCGGCCATCTACTTCTGCTGCCTCGAGGCGATTCAGAACGTGCAGAAGTACGCGCGGGCATCGCACGTGGTGGTGAAGCTGAGCGATGCCCCCCCACCCAACCCTCCCCCCGCAAGCGGGGGGAGGATCCTCTACTTCGAGGTCGACGACGATGGCGCCGGCTTTGACGCGGCGACGGTGGCGCGGGGCGCCGGCCTCGGCAACATGGCCGACAGGCTCGACGCTCTCGGAGGCCACCTCGCTGTGGATTCCGCTCCCGGCCGGGGGACGCGGGTGCGAGGCACACTGCCCGTCACCGCGGCGGAGCTCACATGATCATGACGACCCCGCCCCGCAACCCGTGGCTCCTCACCTGGCCGCGCCTGCTGCGCATCGCCGCGGTCACCGAGACGCTCCTGCTGCTCTTCGCCGGCGCCGTCCTGCGCGACCCGGAGGCGCTCGTGTTCGGGGTGGTCGTCGGAGCCACGACCGCCTGGATCTTCCTCCGCTCGCGCAGCCGCGTGGCGACCGTCATCCGCCTCCTGGTATTCGCCGACGTCGAGCTGTTCATGCTCCCGGCGGCGGTCACGAACATCGGCGGGCATGAGTCGCTCGGCGCCGTGCTGACACCCCTGGCCCTGGCCATCACCTCCGCCGTGGGCATCGTCGCCACGGCCGCCGGTGTCCTGGTGCGGAGCGCGGAGGGGCAGGAGACAGTGGTCGCGAGCGCGCTGGCGCTGGCCGCCGGCGTCATCTTTCTGGCCGGCACGGTCTACGCCGAGGTGAGCGGGCTTGCGCACCCCGTGGTCGCGATCCAGGGTGCGCTGCAGATCTCGGCCCACGACGCGAAGTTCTCCACGACCTCACTCCGCGCGCGCAGCGGCCAGGTCACCGTGTACATGACCAACAACGATCTCTTCTGGCACACGTTCACTGTCCAGAAGCTCGGCGTCAGCATGGCGGTCCCGATCAAGGGTCATCGCACGATGACGTTCTCGGCGGCCCCCGGGACGTACCAGTTCATGTGCTCCGTCCCCGGCCACGCCCAGGCCGGGATGCGCGGCACCCTGACGGTGACACCGTAGCGTGCCGCGCGACACCTTCGACCTCGTCGTCATAGGCAGCGGGCCCGCCGGCGAGAAGGCCGCCGCCCACGCCGCGTACTTCGGGCGGAGCGTGGCCCTGGTCGAGCGCGCCGCGCGCCCAGGCGGCGCGCCCGTGTACAGCGGCGGCATCCCGACCAAGACGCTTCGCGAGGCGGCGCTTTACGTGACCGGTTCCGGGCGCAGCCACCTCTACGGGGTGGGCGCGCGCGTGGACATCGACGTGGCGCTGCAGGTGCTGCGCCGTCGTACCGGGGCGGTCATGAGCCTGATGGGCGACCGCGTGGAGGCCAACCTGCGCCGCCACGACATCGAGATGATCCGCGGCGTCGCGCGGTTCGAGCGCCGCGGCGAGGTCGTGGTGGAGACGCATCAAGGCGGCATGCGCCGGCTTCGCGCCGGGGCCGTGCTCATCGCCACGGGCTCGAGGCCCTTCCGCCCGGCTGGCATCCCGTTCGACGACCCGGACGTGCACGACTCGGACACCATCCTTTCGATCGACCGGCCGTTCAAGAGCATCGTCGTCATCGGGGGCGGCCCCGTCGGTTGCGAGTACGCCTCGATCTTCACCGCGCTGGGGCTGGACGTGACCCTCGTCGACAGCGCCCCGACCCTACTGCCCTTCGTCGACGGTGAGATCTCGGAGATGCTCGCGGCGGCCTTTACGCGGGCGGGCATGAAGCTCCGGTTGGGCTCGGGCGGGGCAGCCGTGGAGCGCCGACGCGGCCGGTTGAGGGTTTCGCTCCCCGGCAACCGGGCCATCCACCCGGACAAGGTGCTGTTCGCGGCCGGGCGCAGCGGCAATACGGAAGGCCTGGGCCTGGAGAAGGTGGGGGTCAAGCTGGACGAGCGCGGCCGCGTGATCGTCAATCGCCGCTACCGAACGACGGCGCCCGGCATCTACGCCGCCGGCGACGTAATCGGTCCGCCGGCACTGGCCTCGGTGTCGATGGAGCAGGGTCGCCACGCGGCGTCGTTCGCGCTCGGCACCCCGTACCATCACGTCGGCGCGTCGGTCGCCCCATTCGGGGTGTACTGCGTGCCCGAAGTGGGGATGGTCGGGCTGACCGAGGCCGCCGGTGGTGACGGCTGCGTGGTCGGGCGTTCGCTGTTCGCCGCCAACCCCCGGGCGAACATCGCGGGCGCCACCGAGGGGATGGTCAAGCTCGTCTTTCGCCGGCGTGACCGGCGTCTCGTCGGCGCACACATCGTCGGCGAGATCGCGGCTGAGATGATCCACGTGGCCCAGGCGGTGCTGGAGTTCAAAGGCACCGTGGACTACTTCGTGCACACGACATTCAACGTCCCGACGTGGACGGACGCGTACAAGTACGCCGCCTTCGATGCCCTGGGGCAGCTCGAGGCGGGCGCTCCTCGGCGGCGAAGGTGACCGTGCAGAGAGCCGTCTCGCCGAGCCGGACACCACGTCTTGTCGCCTGGACCTGCTGGGGCGCGGTGGCGGCGCTCATCGTCGCCTACGCTGTACTCGCCTACGCGGATCGCAGCGCCTCGCCTCACGTCTACGGCTACCTCGGCGTCATCCCCCTCGACTGCCTGGCCTTCGCGACCATCGGCGCGCTCGTGGCGTCGCGGCTGCCCCGCAACCCCATCGGCTGGCTCTTCCTGGCCATCGGGCTGATCCTCATGATCACGTCGGACGCCCAGCTGTATGCGATCAGGGGCGTCATCGCGAGTCCCGGGTCGCTGCCGTTCGCCGAAGTCGCCGGGTGGCTCGGGTCCTGGTTCTGGGGCCCGGGCGTCGGGCTCGCGGTGGTGATGGTCCCCCTCCTGTTCCCCGACGGCAAGCCACCGGCGCGATGGGGATGGTGGACCCGGGCGGCCGCCGTGGTCCTCGTCGTCCAGGCGCTTGTCGGGGCGGTGGCGTCGATCCCGGCGCCGCACACGCGCCTTGACCCGAGCGGCCAGTTCAACCCGATGCAGAACGGCGGCTTGCAGGTGGTCGTCTTCACCATCGCCTACGTCGCGTTCCTACCCATCGCGGCCGGCAGCTTCGCGAGCCTGTTCGCGCGGCGGCGACGCGCCGACGGCGTCCAGCGGCAACAGCTCAAGTTCTTCCTCCTCGCCGGGCTCGTGGTGTTCCTCGGCCTCGTCTGCAGCGGGGTGGGCAACACGCTTGGCGGCGGCGCGGGGACGCTGTATGACGTATCCGCCAGCATATTCGTGACGTCGGTGGCCGCCATGCCGATTGGGGCGGGCCTCGCGATCCTGCGCTACCGCCTGTACGACATCGACCTCGTCATCAGCCGCACGCTGGTCTACGGCGCGATGGCGGCGCTCATCACGGCGGTGTACGTCGGCATCGTCGTCGGCGTCGGCTCATTGGTGGGTAGCGCCGGGCGGAACAACCTGCTGCTCTCGATCATCGCGACGGCCGTTGTCGCGCTCGCCTTCCAGCCACTCCGCTCCAGGCTGCAGACCGTCGCGAACCACCTCGTGTACGGCCGGCGCGCCACGCCGTACGAGGTGCTCTCGGCCTTCACCGACGGCATCGGCGAGACCTTCACCGACTGGAACGTCGTGGCCCGCATGGCCCAGCTTGTCGGCGAGGCCACCGACGCGACGCGCGTCGAGGTGTGGGCCCGCGTCGCGGATCGATTGCAGCCCGCGGCGGCGTGGCCCGGCGGCATCGAGTCGGACGCGGTCGACGTCCAGGGCCAGCTGCTCCCAGCCCTGCCGGCACGCATCGCGGTGCCCATCCGCCACGCGGGGGAGCTCCTCGGCGCGATCACCGTCACCAAGCGCACGGCGGCCGAACTGACGCCTCTCGAGGCCAAGCTGGTCGACGACCTGGCCCGCCAGGCCGGGCTCGTGCTGCGCAACGCCGGCCTGACAGTGTCGCTGGAGCAGCGGCTGGAAGAGCTGCGCGCGTCGCGGCAGCGGCTGGTCGCGGCGCAGGACCTGGAGCGGCGCCGCATCGAGCGCAACCTGCACGACGGGGCGCAGCAGCACCTCGTCGCGCTCAAGGTGCAGATCGGCCTGCTCGAGACGATGCTGCGCAAGGATCCCGACAAGGCGCTGGCTGTGGTCGAGCAGGTGAAGGCCGGCGCGGACGAGGCGCTCGAGACCCTGCGCGACCTCGCCCGCGGCATCTACCCGCCGCTGCTGGCCGACAAGGGCCTCGGCGAGGCGCTCGAAGCACAGGCTCGCAAAGCCACGGTGCCCGTCCGGGTCGACGCCGACGGCATCGGCCGTTACCCGCAGGAGGTCGAGGCCGCCGTTTACTTCTGCTGCCTCGAGGCGCTGCAGAACGCGCAGAAGTACGCGGCGGCGTCTCAGGCCGTGGTCACGCTGCGCGCTGTGAACGGCGCGCTGACATTCCAGGTTGCCGACAACGGCAAGGGGTTCGACGCCGCCACTGTGGCACGCGGCGCGGGCCTCACCAACATGGCTGACCGGGTTGACGCGCTGGGCGGCAGCCTGGAGGTTCATTCAACCAAGGGAGGGACCAGGGTGGAAGCTTCTATCCCCGTGGCAGCATGAGCATGCGCCCCGAGACGCGGCGGCGCGTCTGCGGCGTCCTCGTCATCGGCACGGGTGGCGCAGGCATGCGTGCCGCCATCGCCGCGCGCGAGAGCGGCGCCGACGTCGTGATGGTCGGGCGCCGGCCGCAGCGCGACGCGCACACGGTCCTCGCGGCAGGTGGCATCAACGCCGCGCTGGGTACCGTTGACCCCGAGGACAGCTGGCAGCAGCACTTCGCCGACACGATGCGAGAGGGCTATTTCCTGAGCGACCCGCGCGTGGTCGAGATCATGACGCGCGAGGCGCCGGGCGCCGTGCTGGAGCTGGCCGACTGGGGTTGCCCGTTCGCGCGTGCGAAGAACGGCCGGCTTGACCAGCGCTTCTTCGGCGCGCACAAGTACCGCCGCACCTGCTACGCGGGCGACTACACGGGGCGCGCGGTGCTCTTCACACTCGCCGACCGGGTGCAGCAGCTGCGCATCCCCGTCATCGAGAACCAGTACGTGACGCGACTGCTCGTCGCGGACAATCACTGTTTCGGCGCGATGGCGTTCGACCTTCAGTCAGGCGAACGCTGCATCTTCGAGGCTGACGCCGTCGTGCTGTGCGCCGGCGGGCACACACGCATCTGGCGGCGCAGCTCCTCGCGCCGCGACGAGAACTACGGTGAGGGCATGTGGCTCGCGCTCGAGGCCGGCGCGCGGCTGATGGACATGGAGCTGGTGCAGTTCCATCCCACCGGGATGCTCATCCCCGAGGAGGCCGCCGGCACGCTCGTCACCGAGGCCGTGCGCGGCGAAGGCGGGAGGCTTTACAACGCGGAGGACGAGCGCTTCATGGAGCGCTACGACGCGCAGCGGATGGAGCTGTCCACGCGCGACCGCATCGCGCTGGCCAACTACACCGAGATCAAGGAGGGCCGCGGCGGCCCCCACGGCGGCGTCTTCCTCGACGTCACCCATCTCGGCAAGGAGAAGATCCTCGAAAAGCTGCCGCGCATGTACCGCCAGTTCGTCGAGTACCAGATGCTCGACATCAGCAAGGAACGCATGGAGGTCGCGCCGACGGCGCACTACTCCATGGGCGGCATCATGGTGGAGCCGGCGACGCACGCCACCGACGTCCTCGGCCTCTACGCCGCTGGCGAGTGCACGGCGGGGCTGCACGGGGCCAATCGCCTCGGCGGCAACTCCCTGGTCGAGACCCTGGTGTTCGGCAAGCGCGCCGGCGAGGATGCGGCGCGCTACTCGTTCGAGAGCGAGATGCAGATCCGCTCGAAGGACGCCGTCAGCGCCGCCGAGGCCGAGCTCAACGACATCATCCACGCCGGCCCCGAGCTGAGCCGCCAGCTGCAGCGCGAGATCCGCGACGCGATGTGGGAGCACTGCGGCGTCGTGCGCGACGCGGCCGACCTCGGGGCGGGGCTCAAGGCGCTCGACGGCGTGCGCTCGCGGCTCGGTGACATCGACGTCCGGCCCACCGACGAGGGCTGGGGCGACCTGGCCCACGCGTTCGACGTGCGCGCGATGCTCGCCACCGGCGAGGCCACCATCCGCGGCGCGATCGAGCGGACGGAAACCCGCGGGGCGCACAACCGATCCGACTTCCCCCACCTGGAGGCGGCGATGCTCGTCAACTTTGTCGTGAGCGGGAGCCCCGGCGCGTTGACGGTACGCAGCCAGCCCGTGCCGGAGGCATCGGAGGAGCTGCAGCCCTGGCTTTCCGTGGCCGAGGAGGTGTCGACGGCGGGAAAGCTGGTGGAGTAGCCGTATGGGCATCCTCCTCCCCCGCACGCGGGGGGAGGATTGAGGTGGGGGGCGGTTGGCGCCCGCGGTGCCGGGGAGGACACCAGTGGGTCAGAGGGCGGTTTGCGCCTCCTGCAGCGTCAGGGATCGCCCCGCGCGGCGGCCGTCCTCGAACGTCTCCGCGTCCCGTTTCCGTCCCGCCTCCAGGTGGCTGGCGAGCTCGATGGCCTCGGCGGGGTCCAGCACCTCTCCGAGCTCCTCGAAGTGCTGCTCGACCGCGCCGAGCACCTGCCCGGCGGTGCGCGGGTCGCCGGCCCGCGCGAGCCACCCGCCGTAGCCCAGCAGCGTGTACCGCAGCTGCTCGGGCTTGGCCGGGCACAGCTCGAGCGACCTCTGCAGGTGGGACCGGGCCGCGTCCAGCTCGCCGGCCTGGAGCAGCACCGAGCCCAGGTTGTAGTGCTCCATTGCCAGCGAGCCCTCGTCACCCCGCTCTTCGTCCGCCGCGAGGAGCTGCTGGTAGAGAGGCACGGCGCCGCTGTAGTCGCCCTCCGCCCGGGTTATCTCGGCGCGCATGTGCAGCGCCGTGATACGCAGGTCTTCGGCGCCGGCCGCCGCCGCGTGGGAATCCGCGGCAGCCGCGTGCCGTCGGCTGTCGGCGTACGCGCCGTCGCGGAAGTCTGCGCGGGCGAGGTTCAGGTGGCCGAGCGCCTGGCCGCGCTCGCTGCCGGCGCCGGCGGCCGCGGCCAGCGCGTCCTCGCTGATCCGCCGGCAGGCGGCGTTGTCGCCGCGGCGGAACGCAGCCAGAGCGTCGGCGTAGCTCTGTTCGGCCTCCAGGTCCGCGGTCTTACCTGGCATGCGGCCATTTTGCAGCTCGCGCCCGGTGCTGTCGAGGCCGCGCCGCAGCCGCCCCCCACCTCAATCCTCCCCCCGCCTGCGGGGGGAGGACGCCTAGGCCGCGGTGTGCGCCTCCGCCCAGGCCTGCTCGAGGCGGTCGGGGCTGAAGTCGGACTTGGAGATAAATGACGCGGCCCCGGCCTCGGCGGCGCGTGGCCCGTACTCGGCCGCCTCGTACGTCGACAGCACCAGGACCACCAGCGGACGGGCCCCGTCCGCGTCCGCCAGGATCCGGCGGGTCGCCTCCAGCCCGTCGATCCCGGGCAGGTTGACATCCATCAGCACCAGGTCGGGGGCGAGCTCCCTGGCGGCGTCGACGGACGCCTCCCCCGTCTCAACCTCGCCGATGACGTCGAAACCGTCGGTCGCCTCCACCACGGCACGGGCCGCCAGGCGGAAGGGGGCCTGGTCGTCGACGATTAGAACCTTCACAGCCATTTCGAGTCCACCCTCAGGATACGGGCGGCGCCGCGCGGCGTGAAGGATGCTCGCACCACCTCCCCGGGGGGGCTGCCCACCCCTGCGGTGACAGCGCGGTGACACGCCCGCCCCTATCCTTGCGGGCGTGGCGATCAGCGTCGTGGTCGGAGAGGACAACTACCTTGTCCGGGAGGGCATCCGCAACCTGATCGAAGCGCTCGACGACCTCGAGCTGCTCGCCGTCTGCGAGGACTACGACACGCTCCTGGCCGCCGTGCAGGAACACGACCCCGAAGTCGTCCTCACGGACATCCGGATGCCGCCCACCAACACGGACGAGGGCCTCCGGATAGCCGATTGGCTCCGGGTCAACCGCCCCGAGACCGGCGTCGTGGTGCTGAGCCAGTACGCCGAGCCCGAGTACGCGGTGGGGCTCCTTGACAAGGGGGCGGCCGGGCGTGCGTACCTCCTCAAGGAGCGCATCAGCGACGTCGGGGAGCTGCTCGGGGCCATCAAGGCCGTGGCCGGGGGCGGCTCGGTCATCGACCCCAAGGTGGTCGAGGTCCTGGTGTCGGCGCGGACAAAGGGGGAGAACGTGCTGGAGGCGCTCACCCCGCGCGAGACGCAGGTCCTGGAGCTGCTCGCCCAGGGCAAGAACAACGCCGCGATCGCGGCGGCCCTGTTCCTCACCGAGCGCGCCGTGGAAAAGCACATCAACTCGATCTTCTCGAAGCTGGGCCTGTCCGAGGAGGTCGACATCCACCGCCGGGTCAAGGCGGCGCTGCTCTTCCTTTCGAAGGCGTAGGGCCGCAACCGCCCCCCACCTAACCTCCCCCCGCAGGCGGGGGGAGGAACAATCAGCCGACCGGCTCCGCGACCCCGATCCGGTACGCGTTGACCGGGGCGTGCCGCCCCTTGACCTGCTGCGGCTCCAGCCGCTCCGCCTCCGGGGCGGACTGCAGCGCGAGGTAGGTGGGCTCGCTCAGCACGGTCTGACCCGGCGAGGCCCACTGCTGCAGGCGCTGCGCCAGGTTGACCGCGTCGCCGACGACGGTGTACTCGAGCCGCTCCTCCGAGCCCAGCAGCGCGGCCGCGACCTCGCCGGTGGAGAGCCCGATGCCGAGGTCGAAGCTGGGCAGCCCCTGCTCGCGCCAGCCGCGGTTCACCCGCATCTGCGCCGCGTGCATCGCCAGCGCGCCGCGGAGGGCACGGTCGGCGTGGTCGGGCTGAGGGATGGGCGCGCCGAACACCGCCATCACCGCGTCGCCGACGAACTGCATCACCGTCCCGCCCTCGTCGAGGATCGCGCGGTTCATCTCGGCGCGGTGCTGGTTCAGCTGCCCCGCGAGCTCAGTGGGATCGGCGTCCTCGGCGATCGTCGAGTAGCCGCGGATGTCGGACATCAGGATCGTCACCGTCAGCCGCTCGGTCTCGCCGATGCGCTTGCCCTCGCGGCGGACCTTCTCGGCGATGCCGCCGGGGAGCAGCCGCGACAGGGACTCGCCCTGCTCCTCGCGGTCGATGATCGCCTGGTGCAGCAGCTTGAGCCGCTCCAGGGCGCCCCGGGTGCCCGCGGTGGCCTCCTGGGCCAGCTTCAGGAAGAGCTTCTCGATGTCGTCGGAGACGATCGCCGGCGTCGTCTTCATGGCCACCGCGATGGCCTTGATGGGCTTGCCCTCGGCGACCTGCCGGAGCACCTCCTCCTCGGAGCGGGTCAGGCCGCCGGTCTCCTGGACCGGCTTGAACATCGCCTCGACGATGCGGGGGTCGAGCATGGAGCCCCCGGTGGTCACCTCGCGGATGGCCCGCGTCAGCTGGTCGCCCTCGGCCACCCGGTCCTTTAACAGGTAGGCGTACCCGGCGGCGCCGTCGCGCAGAAGCGAGATCGCGTACTCCGGCTCCTCGTACTGCGACAGGATCACGACGCCCGTGCCCGGGTGCCGCTTGCGCACCTCCTTCGCCGCCTCGATGCCCTCGTTGGTGAAGGATGGCGGCATCCGGATGTCGGTGACCACGACCTGCGGCTCGGCCTTCTCGGCCCCGTCGACAAGCTCCTGGTAGTCGCCGGCGACACCGACCACCTCGATGTCATCCGCGATGGAGAGAAGGGCCCGGACGCCCTCGCGGACGATCAGGTTGTCATCGGCAAGGAACACGGTTATCCGGCCGTCGGGCATGCGCCCTACTGTAGACGGGCGGGAGGCCGGCGCGAAACCGGCGGGCACCACCGCGCGGCGGGTGCCACCACCCTCCCCGGGGAGGGGTGGGCATCATCGACGCGCCGGGTCCCAGCCGGTAACTTGGGGGCACAAGAAGGAGGCCCCGCAATGCGTATCCAGTCCAGAGTCACCTCGATCTCGTGGATCCCGTCCGAAGCCGTTGAGGGGATGACCAAGCTGCCGTTCGAGATGGGCGTGGCCCACTACGACCAGGCGCCACCCGAGCACATCGACGACCTCGAGGAGCTCCGGCTCGCGGACCGGTTCCGCTTCGCCAACGTGCTGGAAGCATGGGTCGACGTCGAGGACGGGAAGGTCACGGCCCACGGCTACACAGGCGGCGGCCAGATCGGCTCGACCACCATGAAACTCGGCGGCAGGAGCATGACGTTCGCCGCCGTGCCGTTCCCCGACAAGCAGCACGAGCCCCAGGTCGGCGACGGCTGGGTGCGCTTCGTGCAGACCGCGGGCGGCCGCACCGGGGTGCCCGCGCCGCGCGCGGTCAAGTACCCGCCCTTCATCCAGGTCTCCGCGCCTCTGGCCTGGACCACGCTCGCCCTCACCATCCACGCCGACGGCCGGGTCGAGCACGAGGTCCTCGGCGCGAGCCCCTTCCCGCGGCACTGGATCTACGACCAGGAGGACAACCTGGTCCAGAAGTCCGGCCTGATCAGCTTCAAGAGCTGGTACCAGAAGGCGTTCGGCTCGCACACGCCCTGGGGCGACGAGGAGTCGCCGGCCCTGGTCACCACGGTGGAGACGGCGCTCGAGCGCGAGCTGTCGTCGCACATCATGCGCGGTGGCAAGGAGCCGTCGATCCAGAAGGTGGGCCAGGGGCGCACCCTCGTCGAGGAGGGCGAGGCGGGGCACGAGATCTTCCTGCTCCTCGACGGCGTGATGTCGGTGGAGGTCGCTTCGAACTCGCTCGGCCACGTGGGCCCGGGCGCGGTGCTCGGCGAGCGCGCCCTCCTCGAGAGCGGCAGGCGCACCGCTACACTGCGGGCCGTGACCCCCTGCCGGGTCGCCGCGCTGAGCGGCGACGACATCGACCCCGCCCTCCTCAGCGAGCTCGCGCAGCAGCACCGGCGCGAGCACGCGGCGGCCCAGTAGCGGCTCCAGCTTGAGCCCGGCGCCGGTCGACGCCGTAGTCGTCGGCGCCGGGCCCAACGGCCTCGCGGCCGCGATCACGCTGGCCCGCGCCGGGCGCTCCGTGAAGGTGCTCGAGGCCGCGGCCACGCCGGGAGGTGGCTGTCGCTCGGCCGAGCTCACCCTGCCCGGCTTCGTGCATGACGTGTGCTCCGCCGTCCACCCCATGGCGGCCGGGTCGCCCTTCTTCAAGGCCCTCGACCTGGCGGCTCGCGGCCTCGAGCTGGTGGAGCCACCGGCGTGCCTCGCGCACGTCTTCGACGACATGCCCGCGGCAGTGGTGGAGCGCTCACTGGAGATGACCGCGGTCGGGCTGGAACGCGACGGGGGCGCGTGGCGCAGCCTGCTGCGGCCGCTGGTCGACCACGCCGACGACCTCATCGCCGAGATCATGGGGCCCTTGCCGCTGCTGCCACGGCACCCGTTCGTGCTGGCCCGGTTCGGGCTCGAAGCGATCCTCCCGGCGACCCGCCTGGCCGGGCTGCGGTTCCGCGGGCCGCGCGCGCGCGCACTCTTCGCCGGCGTCGCGGCCCACTCCATCCTCAGCCTCGACGAGGTCATCACCTCCGCGTTCGCGCTGGTGATGACGACGCTGGCCCACACCGTCGGCTGGCCCGTCGTGCGGGGCGGGTCGGGGCGGCTCATCGCGGCCCTGGTGGCCGAGCTCGAGGCGCTCGGGGGGACGGTCGAGACGGGGCATCCGGTGCAGTCGACCGGCGAACTGGCCGGAGCCCGGGCCGTGCTGTTCGACGTGACGCCCCGCCAGCTGCTGGCGATCTGCGGCGACGAGCTGCCGCCGCGGTACCGCGGCGCCCTGCAGCGCTACCGCTACGGCCCTGGCGTCTTCAAGCTCGACTGGGCGCTCTCGGCCCCGATCCCCTGGCGCGACCCGGCCTGCGGCGGCGCCGGCACCGTCCACCTGGGCGGGACGCTCGACGAGGTGCGCGCGAGCGAGGCGGCCGTCCACGCCGGCCGGGTTGCCGAGAGGCCCTTCGTCATCCTGGTGCAGCCCTCGCTCTTCGACCCTTCGCGCGCCCCCTCCGGGAAGCACACCGCCTGGGCCTACTGCCACGTCCCACCGGGCTTCGAGCAGGACATGAGCGACGCGATCGAGGCCCAGGTGGAGCGGTTCGCGCCCGGGTTCCGCGACGTCGTCCTCGAGCGCCACGCGATCAGCCCCCGCGACTTGGAGACCTACAACGCCAATTACGTCGGCGGCGACATCAATGGCGGGCGCCAGGACTGGCGCCAGCTGTTCACGCGCCCGACGGTCCGCCCGGATCCGTACTCGACGCCGAACCCGCGCTTCTTCATCTGCTCCTCCGCCACCCCGCCCGGCGGGGCGGTCCACGGGATGTGCGGCTTTCACGCGGCTCGCTCCGCCCTGCGCAAGGCGCTCGCCTAGGCGTCGAGGTCGACTGACGCGAGCGTCAGTTCTGGAGAGGCCGACCCGCTAAGATCGAGCCCTTGGCGACGGAGGCACGCACGTGACGCGTCTTACGCGGGGGACGGTCAGCCTGGGGGTGGCTCTCATCGTCGCCGGCGCCGCGCTCCTCGCCCCCGCGACTGCACTGGCCCAGGGCAACAGCGGCAACCCGTGCGACAGCGCCCCGGCGCTGCCCTTCTGCGACTCGGCCCTCGGGGCCCTGCGGGACGTCACCGCCGCGTGGCGCACCTACGAGGCGGCCACCGTGCAGGCCGTCCCGATCTCCGACTACGCCTCCGACCCGCAGTCGACGACGAACGGCACGTGCGGCAACGAGACCGTGAACGGCACCGGCATCCCGCCGTCGTTCCCCGCCACGCCGCCGGCCAACCCGCTCGCCTCGGCCCACTTCGCCGGTGTCCCGCCGGCCATCCCGCCGCCACCGCCCGGGGGCTGGAAGCAGGGCACGCAGTACTGCGTGCTGCGCTACATCGCCGCCGACTTCACCCCTCCCTGCAGCGCCTGTGTCCGCCTCTTCGTCGACTACGACAAGATCCCCGCCACGACCGTCGCGACCAACCCGGTCGCGCCCGGCTCGCTGGGGCACTGGGCGGCGCGGATGTCGCCGGGCACGAGCATGTCGGCCACGGCCATGATCAACGGCCACAGCCCCAACGCGAAGAACCTCTGCAGCGACAAGTTCTTCAACCCCTCCCCCGGCGCCGAGTGCGCGGGCCAGCCCACCGGCCAGTTCGTCAACGGCTTCGACACCATGGGGCTCGGCATCGAGGGCAACACGTGGCACTACCACCATTTCACTCTCGAGGGCCGGTACTACAACGGCCCGTACTACCTCGCCGGTGACGGGACGACCGTGGCCCTCCACTGGGTGCACGGCTTCTACATGGACCTCAACCTGGGCGGGCCCAAGGACGGGGTCGCCTACTACACCGCGGGTTACGCCGGCAACGGTGACAACACGCCAGACCTCGACCAGTCGTACGCCTGCCTCGTGCCCTGCTACCTGCACACGACGTACAGCGACACGATCGACATCCACGTGCTCGGCGCCTCGACGGCGACACCGGGCGGGTCAACCACCGGCGGCACAACGGCCGGCCAGGGCGGGACCCCGAACACCGGGACGCGCCGCCCGTTGCCGGCCGCGCCTCTCGGGCTCCTGGCCGCGGTCGTCCTCGCCGGCGCGCTGGCCGCCCGGTGGAAGCGCGGATGACCGTGCGGACCGCCGCCCTGACGCGGCGGCGGTTCCTGGCGCTCTGCGGCGCGGCCGCCACGGCGACGGCGCTGCCGGCGGTCCTGCGGCTCCAGGCCATGCGCGCCTACGCGACCCTGTCCTTCGCGCTCAGCCAGGCCGACCGGGACGTTCTCCACGCCGCGGCGAACGTGGTCGTGCCGTCGGAGACGGTGTTCACGCGCTTTAACCCAGCGGGCAAGGTGTACCCGGCGGGCGGCGACGCGGGCGTCGTCGACTTCATCCAGAACTTCCTCGTCGGCGAGTTCATCTTCGCCGCCGGCGCGAAACGGCCGCCCTACGTGAAGCTGCCCGCGGGCGTGGGGGCGCCGGCGTGGCCGGCGTCGGGGGCCGGCTACATGTGGCCGGTCAAGGCGATGGGCTGGCTGGGTGACGCGGCCCGGCCCTCGCGCCCCTACGCGTGGCCGTCCGAGCTCGCCCGCCTCCAGCAGCTCTACCGCGCCGGCATCGACAACCTGGACCAGCTGGCCGTGGCGGCCTCGGGCGGCATCGCCAAGGGCTTTGCCGATCCCGCCGCGGCACCTTTCCGCGAGCCGATCCTGCGCACCCTCCACGCGCAGGAGGCGGCGCAGTACGACGGCCAGGGCGAGGGCAACCAGCCGTTCTTCCTCACCTTCCTCGACCACTGCTGCTACGCGTGCTTCGGCGACCCCGCCTACGGCGGCAACCCGAACTACATCTACTGGGAGATGGTCAACTTCCCCGGCCCGTCGTTCGTCAACGGCGGGGGGCCATCGCCGGGGCAGGGCTGGACGTGGAAGGCGCTCACCGGGCCGTTCAACCGCGACTGGCCCGCGTGAGGCGGGAGCCGGCGATCGCGCCCGGGAGACGGTCTTGACCCTACCGACAGCCGAGGTGCTCATCGTGGGCTCTGGTGCCGGCGGCGGCATCGCCGCCTGGGTGCTGGCGGAGGCCGGTTACAAGGTCGTGGTCCTGGAGAAGGGCCCGTGGCTCACCGAGGCGCATTTCAGCAATGACGACCTCAAGCACGGATACCGCGACTACATGACGCAGGACATCCTCATCGAGCCGCGCACCTTCCGCACCAGCGCGAGCAGCACGGCCCTCGTCAACCACGCAAACCCGCTCAGCCGTTGCGTCGGCGGCGGGTCGGTGCACTACGGCGCGGCATCCTTCAGGTTCGCACCCGACATGTTCAGGTCGGCCTCGCTGTTCGGCGTTCCACCGGGTTCGACGCTGGTTGACTGGCCGATCACGTATGACGACCTCGAGCCGCACTACGCGGCGGTGGAGCAGGCGGTGGGCATCGCCGGCCTGGCGCCGGGCTTCGCTCCGCGACCGGGTTGGGGCAGCTACCCGGGGGCGTCGGTGCAGCCCCCGGCGAACCCCCTGGCGGGGCAACTGGGCCTGCGCTACTCGCAGCAGTACCCGATCCCGCCCGTGAACCAGCGCTACGACGGCATCGTCTTCCGGCAGGCGACGGACGCGCTCGGTTACCACGCGTACCCGACGCCGTGCGCGATCAACACCATGCAAGGCTTCCAGGGCCGCAACGCCTGCGTGAACTGCGGCTTCTGCAACGGCTGGGGCTGCCCCAACGGCGCCAAGGGATCGACGCTGGCCACGGTGCTCCAGCGCGCGGTCGCGACGGGCCGGTGCGAGATCCGCGCCGAGTGCTGCGTCATCCAGGTGGTCGTGAAGGACGGCCGCGCGCGGTCCGTCCTCTACGTCGACCGCAACTTCAACATCCAGGAACAGCCCGCGGAGATCATCATGCTCGCCTGCTCGGCGATCGACACGCCTCGCCTGGCCCTCGTCAGCGGCCTGGACAGGTACGACAGCAGCGGCATGATCGGCCGCAACCTGACCAACCACCACAACCCCGGTGTCTCGGTGACGATCACGGACCAGCCGCCGACGCACAGCTGGGACAACTACCGGGGCGTGTGGAACGCGACGAGCATCGACGACTTCGTCGACCTGCGCCAGCTCCTGGCGGCGAACCCACAGACGACCGGCAACCCCGTCTACCCGCGTGGCGGCGTGACCAGCATGGCCGGACCATCACCGGGTTACCCGCTCGGCGTGGGTGGCCCCATCTCGCTGGCCGTAGGCATCGCGAAAACGCCGGGTTTCTACACGGGCGGCGGCAACAGCTTCGCCCCCCACGGCGGCTGGGGTGCCGGCTTCCTCAACAGCGTCACCCAGGTGAGCGGGCGGCAGGCATTCATCGACGCGGTATGCGAAGACCTGCCCCAAACGACCAACATGGTCGACCTGGACCCCAGCGTGAAGGATGTCTACGGCCTCTCCGTCGCCCGCGTCACCTACAACAACCACCCCAACGACCTGGCCGTCAGCGCCGCGATGGAGCCGTTCCTGGTCGCGATCGGCCAGCAGATGCTGAAGGCCATCGGCGCCCAGGGCACGGCGCAGTTCTTCAGCTCCGTCGCCGGCATCCCGCTGCCGGCGCCCACCCCGCTGACGAGCAACACCGTCGCCCCGCGGTTCCTGGTGCACCAGCACGGGACGATGCGCATGGGCTTCAAGGCGAGCGACTCCGTCACCAACCGGTGCGGGCAGATGTGGGGCGTGCCGAACCTGTTCATCGCCGACGGGTCGCTCTTCCCCACCTCCGGCGGTTACAACCCGACGCACACTATCGAGGCGCTGGCCCACTGGGTGGCGACATGTATCGCGGAGCAGGGGGCTGACATCCTCAAGCAGGTCCAGGGCGGGACGCCCAACACGGCGAGCCCGCGGCCCGCACCGTCGGTCGCAGGCGCGGCCGCGGCCGCCGCGGGGGCAACCGTGGCAGCCGCCGCGCGCCGGCGTAGGCGCCGCTCCGACGCAGCCCCGCCCGATGCCGGCACCTGAGACCACGGTCGAAGGACGCCTCGACGACGGCGCGCGCGTCTTGTTCCGTCCGCTGCGGCGCGACGACCGGGAGATCCTCCGCCAGGGCTTCGAGGACCTGTCGGACGACTCGCGCTACCACCGCTTCTTCACGCCTCTGAACGCACTCAGCGAGGAACAGCTTGACAGCCTGACCGACGTCGACTTCGTCGACCGCGTCGCGTGGCTGGCGCTGTTGCCGGACGACCCGAGCGTAGCGGGCGCGGGGGTTGCGCGGTTTGTGCGCGCGAAGGACAACCCGGAGGTGGCCGAGGCGGCGGTGACGGTCATCGACAAGTACCAGCGGCGCGGCGTGGGCAGCGCGCTGCTGCGAATCCTCGCGCAGTCGGCCATCGAGCTCGGCATTCGCCGCTTCCGCGCGTTCGTGCTGGGCGAGAACAAGGCCATGCTGCAGATGTTCGAAGGCCTCGGCGCCGAGACGGCGGGCATTGAGGAAGGCGTGATCGAGCTGCTGATCCCGTTGCCGGCCACGGTGGACGAGCTCAAGGAGTCGCCGGCGCCGCGCATCCTGCGGGCCGCAGCGGAGGGCGTGGTGGAGGGCCGCGCCGGCCGCCAGGGCTGGGGTACTCACTTCATCCGGCCGCGCTAGGCCGCACTCGATATCCTCGGTCCCCATGACAGTGGTGGTGGAGGCGCGCGGGCTGACCAAGAGGTTCAAGAACCTGGTCGCGGTCGACGGCGTCGACTTCGAGGTCCGGCCGGGCGAGGCGTTCGGGTTCCTCGGCCCCAACGGCGCCGGCAAGACGTCGACGATGCGGATGATCGGGTGCGTGTCCCCCGTCTCCGGCGGCTCGCTCCGAGTCTTCGGGCTCGACCCAGGCGCTGACGGTCCGGCAATCCGCGCCCGGATCGGGGTCGTGCCGCAGATGGACTCGCTCGACACCGAGCTCTCGGTGCGCGAGAACCTGCTCATCTACGCGCGCTACTTCGACATCCCGTGGTCCGTAGCGCGCGCCCGCGCCACCGAGCTGCTCGACTTCGTGCAGCTGTCCGAGCGGGCGGAGGACACGGTCGAGCCGCTGTCAGGCGGGATGAAGCGGCGGCTGACCATTGCCCGCGCGCTGGTCAACGAGCCTGACCTGCTCCTCCTCGACGAGCCCACCACCGGCCTGGACCCGCAGGCCCGGCACCTGCTCTGGGACAAGCTGTACCGCCTCAAGCAGCGCGGGGTCACGCAGGTCCTGACAACGCACTACATGGACGAGGCCGAGCAGCTCTGCGACCGGCTGGTGGTCATGGACAACGCCCGCATCGTCGCTGAGGGGTCTCCGCGCGAGCTCATCGCGAAGTACTCCACCCGGGAGGTTCTCGAGCTGAGGTTTTCGAACCGGGAGGCGCTCGAGCCGGACGGCGTTTTCAAAGACCTCGCGGAGCGGGTCGAGGTGCTGCCGGACCGGGTACTGCTCTACACCGCCGACGGTGAGAAGGCGATCAGCGCCGTGAACCAGCGAGGGCTGCGGCCGGAGAGCTCGCTCGTCCGGCGCAGCACGCTCGAGGACGTGTTCCTGCGGCTCACCGGACGCAGCCTGGTCGAGTGAGTGCAGCGACGGGCGTGGCCGCGCGCCGCGCGGCGGGCGCCCCGTTCATGCGGGTGTTCGAGCACAACTGGCTCAACTTCCGGCGCACCTGGCGGGGCTACACGTTCACTTCGATCGTCTCCCCCATCCTCTTCCTGACCGCCATGGGACTTGGCCTCGGCCCGCTGGTCGACCGCGCATCCGGGGGTGTCAACGGGGTCCCCTACCTCGACTTTCTCGCTCCCGGGCTGCTCGTCACGACCGCGATGCAGGCGGGCGCCGGCGAGATGACCTACCCGATCCTCGGCAAGATCATGTGGAACAGGATCTACGAGGCGATGCTTTCGACGCGGCTGCGCGTCGCCGACGTCCTCGTGGGCGAGCTGGCCTGGACAACCTTCAGGCTCAGTTCGGTGTCGCTGCTGTTCTTTGTCGTCATGACCTTCTTTGGGATTCCCCGTGCCTCCTACTCGTTCCTCTGCGTGTTCGCCGGGATCCTCACGGGGCTCGCCTTCGCGACGCCGGTGATGGCATTCACCGCGACGCGCCGCCGGGACAGCGGGTTTGCGGCCCTCAACCGGTTCGTGATCAACCCATTGTTCCTGTTCGGGGGCGCGTTCTTCCCCATTACGAAGCTGCCTTTCTTCCTGCAGGTGGTGGCCTGGCTGACCCCGCTCTACCACGGGGTGGACCTGAGCCGCGGCCTCACCCGAGGGACGATCACACCGGCGGCGGCGGCCGTCGACGTGGCGGTGCTGCTCGCGTATGTCGTGGGCGGGGTGCTGCTCGCGGTGCGCAATCTCCAGGCGAGGCTCGTCGAGTGACGGTCGCGACAAGGTCACCCCGCCTCATGTCCATGGTCCTGCCGGTTCGCTCGGGTCGCCTGGTGGAGCGCAATGTGCTGGTCTACCGCCGCGGCTGGTTGATCCTTGTGTCAGGCCTGTTCGAGCCCATCCTCTACCTGCTCGGCATCGGGTTCGGACTGGGCTCGCTCGTGGGCAGGGTGCAGGTGCCGGGCGGCCACGACGTGACCTACGCGGTCTTCGTCGCCCCGGCCCTGATGGCCACCGCCGCCATGAACGGGGCGATCTACGACAGCACCTTCAACCTCTTCTTCAAGCTCAAGTACCAGAAGGTCTTCGACGCGGTCCTCTCCACGCCGCTCGGCCCGGGCGATATCGCGCTCGGGGAGGTGACTTGGGCGCTGATGCGCGGCAGCATTTACTCCGTCTGCTTCCTCCTGGCGATGCACGTGCTGCACCTCATCGCCTCGCCGCTGGCGATCCTGGCCATCCCTGCCGCGATGCTGATCGGGTTCGCCTTCGCCGCAGTCGGCTGCGCCATCACGACGTTCCTGACCGGCTGGCAGGACTTCGACCTGGTCATGCTCGGCCTGACGCCGCTCTTCCTGTTCTCGGCCACGTTCTTCCCGGTGACGCGCTACCCGCCCGCGCTGCAGGTCGTCGTCCAGTTCAGCCCGCTCTACCGCGGGGTCGACCTGGTCCGCGCCCTAACCACGGGCAACCTCTCGCCCGTGCAGCTGGTGGACGTGGCCTTCCTGCTCGCGCTCGGCGTGGCCGGGATCGCCGTCACGTCGCGACGCCTGGGGCGGCTGCTTCTGACCTGATTCGCGCGGCCTTCGCGGGAATAGTTAGCGCTGCTAAGTGTTAGCATAGGTAATGATGTCCCAGTCCGCCGCGGTCCTCCCCGACGTCGACCTCGAGCGCGTCGCCCGGCTGCGCGCCACCGTGATGCGCCTCTCCCGGCGGATGCGCCAGCAGGCGAGCGGCGGCGTCACCCCGTCCCAGCTGGCGCTGCTTGGCAGCCTGGAACGCCACGGCCCCCTCACCCTCGGCGAGGTCGCGGCCGCGGAACGCGTCCAGCCGCCGTCGATCACGCGCAGCGCCCGCGCCCTCGAGGACGCGGGGCTCATCGCGCGCAGCATCGTGGCCGAAGACCGCCGCGCCGCGCGCGTCGAGCTCACGCCCAAGGGGCGCCGGCTGATCCAGGCGATCCGCAACGAGCGCACGGCGTGGCTGGCGCGCATGGTCGCGGACCTCCCGGCGCGCCAGGCGGCGGACCTGTGGCGGGGACTTGAGGCCCTCGAGCACCTGGTCGAGGGGCAGGCGTGACCTTCCTGGCGAGAGAGGCCGACCGCGCGTTTCGCTCCCTGCGCGTCCGCAACTACCGGCTCTTCTTCGTCGGCCAGATCATCTCGGTCAGCGGCACCTGGATGCAGAGCGTCGGGCAGGCATGGCTGGTCCTGAAGCTGACCGGCAGCGGCGCCGCCGTCGGCGGGGTGTTCGCGCTCCAGACCCTGCCCTTCCTGTTCGTCGGCGCCTGGGGCGGCGTCATCGCCGACCGGGTCAGCCGGCGCAGGTTCCTCGTGGTCACGCAGAGCGCCGCCGCCGTGCTCGCGGCAATCCTCGGCGCGCTCACCCTGACCGGGACCGTGCAGCTGTGGATGGTGATGACGCTGGCGTTCATGCTCGGCTGCGTCAACGTCGTCGACCTCCCCCTCCGCCAGGCGTTCGTGATGGAGATGGTGGGCAAGGACACGCTCACAAACGCGATCAGCCTGAACTCCGTGATCATGAACGGCGCCCGCGTCGTGGGCCCCGCCCTTGCAGGGCTGACCATAGCCTGGCTCGGCATCGCCCCGACGTTCTTCGCCAACGCCACGTCGTACGTGGCCGTGATCGCCGCCCTGCTGATGATCCGCTCTACGGACCTCTTCCCGACGGTGCCGGTCGCCCGCGCCCGCGGGCAGCTGCGCGCCGGGATCGCCTACGTCTGGCGCAACCCGGCCCTGCGCACACCCCTCCTGATGATGGCGGTCATCGGCACGTTCGCGTACGAGTTCACGGTGTCGCTCCCGCTCCTGGCCCAGTTCACCTTCCATGCCGGGGCCGCCGGGTTCGGCGTGATGAGCTCCATGCTCGGCGCGGGCGCCGTCGTCGGCGGCCTCATCACCGCCTCCCGCGGTCGGCCCACGGGACGCGGCCTCGGGATCGCGGCAATCGCCTTCGGCGTCCTGATGCTGCTGGCCGCGGGCGCCCCGACGTACCCGCTCGCCCTGCTGTTCCTGGCCGGCACCGGCATGGCCAGTGTCACCTACGCGGCGTTCAGCAACTCGACGCTCCAGCTCAATTCCGACCCCCAGATGCGCGGGCGCGTGATGGCCCTCTACGCCGTCGCCTTCATGGGCAGCGCCCCGATCGGCGGGCCGCTCGTCGGCTGGATCGGGCAGGTGGCCAACCCGCGCGTGGCGCTGGCGATGGGCGGCGCGTCGGCGGTGCTCACCGGGATCGCGGCCTGGCGCTCGCTGACTAAGAAGGCAACCCCTGCGTCGCCAGCGTATAGAACATCGCCGCGTCAGCCAGCGCCAGCACAACCACAGCCAGCCAGCCAACCGTCTTGAGGCCGCGCCCGAGGGCGAAGTCGCCCATGATGCGGCGATTCCCGGTTATCAGCAGCAGGAGCACGACGAGCACAGGCGCGACGACGCCGTCCAGCACCTGCGAGTAGAGCAGCGCCTTGATCGGGTTGAAGTTCACGATCGCGAGCTGGACGCCGATCAGGATGGAGACGCCCAGGACCAGGTAGAACTGGGGCGCGTTGTACACGCGGCGGGCCAGCCCCCGGCGCCAGTTCAGGAGGCCGCCGACGGAGTACGCCGTCGACGCCGCCAGCACGGGGATCGCCAGGAGGCCGGCCCCGAGCACGCCGACGCTGAAGAGGTACTTCGCGTAAGGGCCCGCGAAAGGCTCCAGCGCCCGCGCCGCGTCGGCCGCGGTGTGGATCTTCGCGTGGTGGCTGTAGAGGACGACGCCGGTGACCACGATGATGAAGAACGCGGTCACGTTGGACCAGATCATGCCCGCCGTGATGTCGAGCTCGGTGCGCGCGATGCCCTGCACGCCGCGCCTCTCCTCCACCTCGCCGCTAGCCTGCCAGAAGAAGAGGTAGGGCGTGATCGTCGTGCCCAGGAGCCCCACCGCGGACAGGAAGTAGCCCGCATCGGGCTTGATCGCCGGCACCACCGTCTGGCGCAGCACCATGGGCCAGTCGGGTTTGGCCATGAAGGCGGCCACGATGTAGCAGGCGAAGACGCCGACCAGCCAGAGGAGGTACTTCGAGACGACCTTGTAGTCGGTGAAGATCATGATCGCCGCCATCAGCGCGGCGTACGGGACCACGAAGTACAGGTACCGGATGCCGGTGACCAGCTCCGTCACGGCCGCCATCATCAACAGGTCGGCGCCGATGGTGAGCAGGTTCGCGACCACGGCCAGCAGCACCGCCGGCGTGGCCACGCGACGGCCGAAGCGGTTGCGAATGGCGGTGGCCAGGTCGGTCTTCAGGACATTCCCGACCCGCGCCGACATGCTCTGCACGGTGATCAGGAGTGGGGTCGAGAGCAGCAGGAGCCAGTTCTGCGAAAAGCCGCTGCCGGCGCCGACGACCGAGTAGGTGGCGATGCCGGCGGGGTCGTTGTCGGCGCCACCGGTGATGATGCCGGGGCCGACGACAAGCAGCAGCTCGCGCAACGAGCGCGGGCGATGGGCGCGCACCACCTCGTCGGCCGTGACGGGCGGGGTCGGCCGGGGCCGCCTGGCGGCGTCAGCCACTAGGCGCTCCGCTGCGGGGGCAGCGCTATCGACGTGATGATGCGGGTCTCCTCCTCGAGCACCTCGCGCGCGCTGAACGCGTCGACCTCGTCCACGGTGAGGACGACCAGGACGTGGTTCCCTTTCCGCACAGCCTGGATCTCGTCCGCGTACTCGGCCGGGATGAGCTCGTCCAGCTTGCGCTTCCCCGTTCTGCGGTCGACCAGCGCGAGCCGCTTCGGCCTGACCCCGGCGTGCTCCTTCAGCAGCTCGACGGCGAACTGGGCCTTCTCGACCGAGTCGAAGACGCCCACCAGCGTCTGCTCGAGGACGCCCTCGTCGTCTTCGGTGTCCGGCGCCACCCGGACCTTGAGCGTGAACGCCTTGATGCCCCGGCCACGCAGGCCCTCCAGCTCGGATTCGAGCTCGTGCAGGTCGTCCTTCGAGCTGACCTCCCCGCGCACGACCATCCTGTCGCCGTCCAGCTTGACCTTGACGTCGCGGCCGTAGACAGGGTGCGCCTGGTCCTGGTGGCCGGCGAGCACGTCAGACCACCACGCGGCGACGCGGTCGCCCATCATCGTGTGCCCCCCGGCTCGGGCCCTGGCAGACATTTCCGCCAGAATGCTAACACTGAACCTGATAGCTTGACTATCAAGTTTGAGAGGAGGTTAGACCAGCGGGCTCTCCATGGCGGCGAGGCTGTGGACGAGCTCGCAAAGCTCGTCGAGGTCGAACGGCTTCTCGATGAACCGGTTGGCGCCCGCGGCGACGGCTTCGAACTCGAGCCCGCCGTGCGCCGTCAGCATCAGTATCGGGGTGTCAGCGGTGACCTCGCTCGCGCGGACCGAGCGGCAGACTTCGAGGCCCGAGATCCCCGGCATCATGGCGTCGAGGACGATGACGTCAGGGCGCCGGGCGTGAGCCACCTCTAGCGCGACCTCACCGGAGTTGGCGCTGAGGACGCCGAACCCCTCGAGCTCGAAGCGCATGGCGAGCACCTTGAGAAGGGTCTCGTCGTCGTCGACGACGAGGACCCAGGGCGCCGCCGGCGCGCTCGAGCCTCCGGTCACCAGGCGATCCTCTGGCGCGCGCTCATCCGCTGCACCCGCCACCGTCCGGCGCTCAGCCACGCCTCGAAGGTGGCGGCGTCGACGGCGCGGCTGACGAGGTGGCCCTGGATGAAGTCGCAGCCGTAGGTGGCGAGCATCCGGAGCGCCTCTTCGTCCTCGACGCCCTCGGCCACGACCTCCAACCCGAGGTTGTGCCCGAGCGCGATCGTGGGACGCACGATGGCGGCGTCGTCCTCGTCGTGAGACAGGTCCATGATGAACGACTTGTCGATCTTGATCTGGGCGACGGGCAGGCGCTTCAGATAGGCGAGCGACGAGTACCCGGTGCCGAAGTCGTCGATCGAAAGGGTGACGCCGGCGCGATGCAGAGGCTCGAGGCCGTCGATCGCGAGCGGGCTCATGGCGCTGCTCTCCGTGATCTCGATGGTCAGCAGGTCGGCGGCGAGGTCATGCTTCCGCAGGACGTCGCCGACGATCGCGGGGAACTCATGGTCCTGCAGGTTGCGCGTCGTCGCGTTCACCGACATCACGAGGTCGAGGCCGTGGCGGCGCCAGGTCGCGAGCTGGCCCAGCGCGCGGTCCAGCACCCAGCTGGTCAGCGGCGCCATCAGGTCGCTCTGCTCCGCCAGGGGCAGGAACTGGTCGGGCATCAGCAAGCCCTGCTCCGGGTGCTGCCAGCGAACGAGGGCCTCCACCGCGCGGACGTGGCGCTGGGCGAGGTCCACCTGGGGCTGGAAGTGAAGGAACAGCTCGTCGTGCGAGATGGCGCGGCGCAGCTGGCCGAGAAGCGCAAGGCGGTGCGCGGCGTTGCGGTCCTGTTCGGGGTCGTACATCGCGCAGCCGAGGCCGCGGTGCTTCGCCACGTACATCGCGACGTCGGCGTGGCGCACCAGCGTGTTGACGTCACTCCCGTGCACCGGGAACCTGGCGATGCCGACGCTGAGCGGGGTGTCGACAACCTGGCCCTCGAGGACGAACGGCTCTTGCATCGTGGTCAGGATCTTTCGCGCGGTCTGCATCAGCCCCTCCTCGTCCGCGATGCCCTGGGGCAGGATGCCGAACTCGTCACCGCCGAGGCGCGCGACGGTGTCGACCTCGCGCAGGGTCTCCTTCAGCCTTGCCGCAAAGGCGCGCAACAGCGCGTCCCCCTGTTCGTGGCCAAGCGTGTCGTTCACGTCCTTGAACCGGTCGAGGTCGAGGAGAAGGACGCCGAAGCCGGAGCGACTGCGCTCCGCGGCGGCGACGGCCTGGCTGACACGGTCCCCGAACAGCACCCGGTTGGGGAGACCCGTGAGCGCGTCGTGGAGGGCCTGGTACTCGAGCGCCTCCATGTAGGCGCGACGCTCTGAGACGTCGCGGAAGCTCACGATGATCAGGCGCCTGTCGTCCAGCTGCACGCCCTCGGCGCTGAACTCCAGGGGAAGCGGCGAGCCGTCCTTGCGCCTGCCCGTGGTGTCCACGGCATACGGCGCGTCGCGCCGCTGCTGCGCCGGCGAGGTAGTCAGGTAACCGAGGAAGTCGGCCCGCCGATCGTCCGCGATAACCATCTCGATGGACCGGCCGGTCAGCTCGTCCGCCGTGAAGCCGAAGAGCTCGAGGGCCGCGCGGTTGACGCTGTCGACGAGCCCGCTCTCGTCGCAGGTGACGATGCCCTCGCCGACGTTGTCGAGGATGGCGCGCAGGCGCGCCTCGCTCTGCCGCAGGGCCACGGCGGCGGCCTCTTCACGGTCGCGGCTGGCGCGTTCCTCGAGGGCCCGGTTCACCGCCGCCCCGAGGCGGGCGAGCCGGTCCTTGATCAGGTAGTCGTGGGCGCCGGCGCGGATCGCGGCCACGGCCACGTCCTCGCCGATGGTGCCGGACACAACGATCAGCGGCACGTCGACGCCGCTCGCCTTCAACCGCGCGATCGTGTCGAAGGCATTGAAGCCCGGCAGGTTGTAGTCGGCGAGAACGATGTCGGGCGGGTCCGCCAGCGCGGAGGTGAAAGCGTCTGCGGTGTCCACGACGCGAGCGTCCACGTCGTATCCGGCCGTCTTCAGCGCGTGCAGGACGAGCCTGGCGTCGGCCTCCCGGTCCTCGACCAGGATCGCCCGCAGCTTCCGATCCGTCGCTAAGCCGTCCATCGGGGCGTGCGGCTGACTCAGTCGGTCGCGGTCGGCGCGTCGCCCGCCGCGGGCGGGGTCACGTTGAGCAGGAGCCAGTACATGCCCAGCTCGCGGATCGCCTCGACGAACTTGTCGAAGTCCACCGGCTTCACGACGTAGCTGTTGGCATGGTTGCGGGAGCCCTCGGCCACGTCGCGGTCCTCGCGGGACGAGGTCAGGAGGACGACGGGAAGCGACGTGGTGCGCGGGTCTTCGCGGATGCGCCGCAGCACCTCCAGGCCGTTGACCTTGGGCAGCTTGATGTCGAGCAGGACCACCTTGGGCGGGTCGCTGATGGAGCGGTTGGCATAAGCGCCCGTGCAGAAGAGGAAGTCGAGCGCCTCCGCGCCATCCGTGACGACGTGGATGCGGTTCGAGATCTTGTAGCGGTTGAACGCGTGCAGGGTGAGCTTCACATCATCCGGGTCGTCCTCGACAAGGAGGATCTCGACCCCGTCGACCTCGATCAATCGCTCCCTCCCTGCAGGGTGAAGTAGAACGTGGCCCCCTCCCCCTGGCGAGCGTCGGCCCAAACCTTACCCCCGTGGCGGCTCACGACACGCTGCACGATGGCGAGGCCGACGCCGGTGCCCTCGTAGTCCGCGTGCGGGTGGAGGCGCTGGAAGACGCGGAAAAGCTGGTCCTTGTAGGTCATATCGAAGCCAACTCCGTTGTCGCGCACGAAGTAGGCGGGGGGGCCGCCGTTCGCGTCCGCGCCGACCTGGATGTGCGCCACCTCGCGCGCCCGGGTGAACTTGATCGCGTTGGCGAGCAGGTTCTGGTACACGAGCTGGAGCAGCACCGGGTCGGCGGCGCAATGAGGCATGTCCGCGATCTCGACCTCCACCTTGCGCCCCTCGCGGTCGGCCTCGAGCTTCTCGAGGGCCCGGCGGGCCGCGTCGCCCGGGTCCAGGTCCTTGACCTCCAGCGGCTGCCTGCCCAGGCGCGAGAGCTCGAGGAGGTCCTGGATCAGCTCCCCCATCTCCTGGGCGTTGGTCGCGATGTCCTTCAGGTAGCTCATCGCCTCCGCGTCGAGGGCAGCGCCGTGCTCTTCCTGCAGGATCCGGGCGAAGCCCGCGATCGCGCGCAACGGCGCGCGCAGGTCGTGCGAGACGCTGTACGAGAACGCCTCCAGCTCCTTGTTGATCGCGGCCAGCTCGCTGTTGCTCAGCTGGAGCTGTCGCGTGCGCTCCCCGACGCGGCGCTCGAGGTCCGCGTTCGCCTCCTGCAGCTGCTGCTCGCTCTGCACGAGCTTCTCGACGAGCGCCACCCGGTCGAGGGCGACGGCGACGGACGTCGCGTACTCCCCGACGCGCTCCGCCTCCTCGCCGCCGAAGACGGGGCTGAACGAGCCTCCCACCACCGCCATGCGACCCTGCCCCCCGTCCATCGGCATCAGCGCCACGACGGCGGTGAGGTCGCCGCGGCCGGGGACGGCCTGCGGCCCGGGTGCAGGCTCGATCGCCGCGAGCATGGGTGCCAGCTCCGGGGCCAGGCCGACACTGCCTAGGACCGAGCCGTCCGGCTCAAGGATCACGGCGCCGTCCGCGCCGATGAGGCGGCGCGCCCAGTCGACCGACATCCCGGCGAGCGTGGCCCGGTCGGGCGACGACAGGAGCAGCTCCCGGGTCGCGTTGCGGTAGCTCTCCTCCTCGCGCGCTCTCCATGAGCGGCGCAGCCAGCCGGGCGGCCTGAAGCTGAACAGCAGGGCCGGGATCGCCGCGACCAGCACCAGCTCGAACGAGACGGTTATCGCGGGGTTCAGCGTGTTACCGGCTGTCGCTTTGCCGCTCCCGTAGAGGGCGCCGATGACGCCGATGAGGAGCAGGAACACGGCGACGAGGAGCCCGTAACCGACCGCCAGGGAGCGCAGCCGCGCCCGCTGCACCGCGGGCCGGCGGCGCGAGGCGCGCCAGAGCGTGAAGGCCGGCTCGGCCACCATCGCGCACCAGTAGCCGAGGTACAGCACCGCCGCCAGGAGCACGGCGGTCGACAACCGCGCCGTGGACGACGACGAGCTCTGCGGGAGGGTCAGCGCCATGGCGCCGATGGCGACGGCTCCCACCGTCCACACGACGAGCGCCCGCCTCGTGTAGGGGATGAGCTGGTGCCGGAACTGGAGCAGCCCGTAGCCGCTGCCGATGAGGGCCACGCTCGTGATGTAGCCGGCCCAGCTCGGGTAAGCCGTGCCGACCATCTGCCGCACCTGGCCGAGCAGGATGATGAGGCCGAGGAGACCCAGCGCGGTCGCCAGCCAGGCGCGGGCCCGGTCACGGTGGCGCGCCCAGTCGGCGATCGCGACCACGCCGAGGACGGCAAAACCGATCGAGGTGACCCACTGGAGGAGGGCGGCGGCTTCTTGCATGTCGATATTTCGCTAGGCAGCCATCCCCGACCGTCAGCCTACACGGGCAACCCCGCGGAGGCCAACCCCTTACGCGGCGCGGGCTTCCTGCTTCTTCGGTTCCAGGGCGTGCTCGAGGACCTGCTCGACCCTGGTCGCCAGGTGGAAGGTCATCGCCTCCCGCACCGTCGCGGGCAGGTCGTCAAGGTCCTTCTCGTTGCGCTTCGGCAGGATGACTTCTTTCAGGCCCATCCGGTGTGCCGCGAGGACCTTCTGCTTCACGCCGCCGATCGGCAAAACGAGGCCCTGCAGGGTCACCTCGCCGGTCATCCCGACGGTGCTCCGTACGGGCCTCCCGGTGAGCAGGCTGACGATGGCCGTGGTCATGGTGACGCCGGCCGAGGGGCCGTCCTTGGGCACGGCGCCCTCCGGCACGTGGATGTGGAACGCCTTCTGGACATCCTCGTCCGAGACCTCGAGCTCCTTCGCGTGCGAGCGCACGTAGGACAGCGCGATCTGGGCCGACTCCTTCATAACATCGCCCAGCTGGCCGGTGAGGGTGAGCCCGCCGTCCTTGCCGCCAGACGCCGTCGCCTCGACGAAGAGCACGTCGCCGCCGACCCCGGTGACGGCGAGCCCGGTCGCGACCCCGGCCACGGCCGTGCGCTCGGCGACCTCGTTGTCGAACTTGGGCTTGCCGAGGTAGTCGCGCACCTGGTCGGGCTTGACCTCGACCGGCGGGACCAGCTCGGCGGTGGCGATGCGGGTGGCGGCCTTGCGCGCGATCTTGCCGAGCTCGCGCTCGAGGTTGCGCACGCCCGCCTCCCGGGTGTGGTCGGTTATCACCTTGAGGATGGTGGCCTCCGGCAGGGTCAGCTCGGCCTCGTGCAGGCCCGCGTACTTGACCTGGCGCGGCAGCAGGTGGTCGCGTGCGATCGCCACCTTCTCCTCCTCGGTGTAGCCGTCGAGGCGGATCAGCTCCATCCGGTCCAGGAGCGGCCCCGGGATGGTCTCGGACACGTTGGCCGTCGGGATGAAGAGCACCTCGGAGAGGTCGAGGTCGACCTCCAGGTAGTGGTCGCGGAAGGTGTTGTTCTGGGCCGGGTCGAGGACCTCAAGCAGCGCCGACGACGGGTCACCGCGCCAGTCGCTGCCGACCTTGTCGATCTCGTCCAGCATGATGACCGGGTTCTTGGTGCCGGCCTCCTTCAGCGCGCGCACGATGCGGCCGGGCAGCGCGCCGACATACGTGCGACGGTGCCCGCGGATCTCAGCCTCGTCGTGGATGCCGCCCAGCGACACGCGCGCGAACTTGCGCCCGAGCGCCCGCGCCACCGACTCGCCCAGCGAGGTCTTGCCGACGCCCGGCGGGCCGACGAGGGTGATGATGGCGCCGGAGCCCCGGCCACCGTGGATGTCCAGGCCACGCTCCTGGCGGAGCTTGCGCACGGCCAGGAACTCGATGATCCGGTCCTTGACGTCCGAGAGCCCGGTGTGGTCCTCGTCGAGGATGCGGCGCGCCTCGGCCAGGTCGAAGTTGTCGTCCGAGCGCTTGCCCCACGGGATCTCGAACATCCAGTCGAGATAGGTGCGGATCCAGCCGTACTCCGGGTTCTGCTCGCTGGTCCGCTCTAGTCGGTCGAGCTCGCGCTCGACCTCCTTGCGCACCGCCTCCGGCATGCCTGTCTCGTCGAGGCGCTCGCGGTAGCCGCCGGTGAGCTCGTTGCCCTCGCCCAGCTGCTTCTTGATCGCCTCCAGCTGCTGGCGCAGGATGAACTCGCGCTGGGCCTTCTCCATGCCCTCGTTGACCTCGCTGCGGATCTGCTCCTTGATCGTGGCCTCGGCCAGCAGCGGCCGGGTCCACTCCACGAGGAGCTCGAGACGCTTCTCGACGTCGATCGTCTCGAGCAGCCGGACCTTCTGCTCCACCGTCAGGTCGGGCGAGTAGCCCGCCAGGTCGGACAGGTGGCCCGGGGTGCGCGCCTGGCGCACGAACTGGATGACGCCGCCGGCGCCGCGGGCCTCGAGCAGGTTCTCGATCATGGCGCGGTACTCGCGCGCCAGCTCCTGGGCGCGTTCGGAAGCCGGGTCGTCCTCGACGACCGGCTCCACCTGCACCCACAGCGCGCCTCCGACGTCGGCCTGGCCGCCGCCCAGGCGGGCGCGGTGCTCACCGTTCAGGATCGAGACCTCGGCCCCGTTGGGGAGCTGGCCGGAGTCCTGGAGGCGGGCCACCGTCCCGACCGAGGCGAACTTGCCGTCGATCCGCGGCACGAGGAGGAGCTCGTGGCTGCCCTGGCGCGCGGCCTCAACCGCCTTGCGCTGGTCGTCGCCCTGGACCCCCAGGGTCACGGTCATGTGCGGCAGGACGACGACGTCGTCGAGCGGCAGGACGGGAAGGAGCTCGGATTTCAGTTCAGGCATGGTCTCTTCTCAAACGGTGGCAGGGGGCCGGGCATTCCGGGACCGCGTCTATCTTGCCTCAGGCGGCGCCGGGCTAAACGCGCCGCAAATATGCCGTCACGCGAGGGTCGCGAGCCCACCCGAGACGGGGATCACCGCGCCGGTCACGTAGTTGCTGGCCCGCGAGGAGAGGTAGATCACCGTCCCGGCGATGTCGTCGCCGGTGCCCTCCCGGTGCATCGGGATCCGGTCGACGACGGACTGTTCCACGGCCGGGTCCTCGAACATGAAGGCGGTCATCTTGCTGCGGAAGAGCCCAGGCGCGATGGCGTTCACGTTGATGTGCTCGTCGACGAGGCGCCGCGCCAGGTGGCGGGTCAGCATGTGCACGCCTGCCTTGCTGGCGGAGTAGGCGAAATTGTCCATGAGCGGCACCGAGATCCCGTCGACCGACCCGATGTTGATGACTCGCGCCGGGTCGTCCGCTGTGGCCGCGGCCCGCAGCTGCGGCAGGAGCAGGCTGGTCGTGTAGAAGACGCCCTTGACGTTCGTGTCGAGAACCTTGTCGAAGCCCGCCTCCGGGAAGTCGTCCACGGGCGCGCCCCACGAGGCGCCAGCGTTGTTGACCAGGATGTGCAGCTCTGGCTCGAGCGCCGCCACCTGCTCGACGACGCGGGCCACACCCTCACGCGACGAGAGGTCGCCAGGAACAGCGGTGCAGTCGCCGGACTGGCCCAGCTCGGCCGCCGCGGCCTGGCACGCGTCGGCCTTGCGCGCGGTGATGTACACCTTCGCCCCACCCTCGAGCAGGCCGCGCGCGACGTGGAACCCTATGCCGCGCGAGCCGCCGGTGACCAGCGCCACCTTGCCCTCGACGGAGAAGAGGCCGGTCATTCGAGGGGCATCCCCGCAGGCGCCGGTCGGCGGGTGGCCACTTCGCGGTCGCGCGTCACGACCGCCATCATGACACTGGCGGCGATCGACGCGGCGGCCAGGCCGACGAACACGAGGAACACTGAGTGGAGGCTCGACCCCAGCAGTGAGCGCACGCCGCTCGACGCGGCGCCGGCCGTGCCGGGCGGCGCGTTGAGGTAGGCCACGACCCGGCCCACGTCGAGTCCCCGCGCCGGAGCCTGCGCCCGCAGCTGGGCCTCGAGGAGCACCCCCATCAGCGAGACCCCCACCGCCCCGCCGATGGTCCGCGAGAACTGGTTCAGTGCCGTGGCCGCGCCCCGGCGGCCCCAGTCGACTGAGCTCTGCACCACGATGAGCAGCGGCGTCTGCACCATGCCCATCCCCACCCCGATGACCAGGCTGCCGGCGATGAGGGGCGCCACCCCGGCGGCGGGCGGCACGACGAGGATCCAGGCGGTGCCGAGGGTCATCACGCTCGTGCCGATGAGGGCCAGCCGCCGGTAGCCGACGCGCAGCAGGACGCGCCCTGAGATCGTGGCCGCGCTCGCCCACCCGAAGATCAGCGGCGCCACCGAGTAGCCGGCCTCGTACGAGCTGCCGCCGAGCGAGCGCTCCACGTACAGGGGTATGTAGGTGATGACGCCGAACATGAGGGTGCCCGCGAGGCTCGAGACGGCGGTCGCGGGCCCGATCACCCGGTGGCGCAGGAGGTCCACAGGCACAGTGGGTGAGACGGCGCGGCGCTCCACGAAGCCGAACGCCACGAGGATCGCGACCGCGGCTCCGACCACGGGCAGAGAGGGGCTGCCGCCGGCGTTGCCGCTGCCCAGCCCCCACAGGAGAAGGGCGGTGCCGGCCGTGAGCAGGACGGCGCCGAGGTAGTCGATGTGCATCGCACCACTCCGTTGCGGGTGGTCGTGGTAGGCCAGGAGAAGGGCCACCGCGACCAGGCCGACGGGCAGGTTCACGTCGAAGATCCAGCGCCACCCGATCGTGGAGACGAAGGTCGCGCCGAGGAGCGGCCCGACGATGGACGCGAAGGCCCAGACGGAGCTGAAGATTCCCTGCATCCGCGCCCGCTGCGCCATCGGGAAGAGGTCGCCGACGATGGTGAGGGCGACGGGCATCAGGCACCCGGCGCCAATCCCCTGCAGGCCGCGGAACGCGACCAGCTGCAGCATGTCCTGGCTCGCGCCCGACAGGAGTGAGGCGCCGACGAAGACGGCCATGCCGGCATAGAGCACGCGTTTGCGCCCGAAGATGTCCGCGAGGCGGCCCCACAGCGGCACGGTGGTGGTCGACGTGAGGAGGTACGCGGCGAAGACCCACGGGTAGAGCGAGAAGCCGCGAAGCTCGCCGGCGATGCTGGGGAGGGCCGTCGCCACAACCGTGGAGTCCATGGCGGCGACGAAGATGGCCACCATCAAGCCGATCGTTATGCGCACCCTGCTCGGCGTCCACGGGATGAACTCGGGCGATTGCGCGGCGGCGGCAGGGGCGGCGCTCACGCCCGCAGTTTAAGGAAGCCAGGACGTCTGGGCCGTGTAGGATCGACACAGGTGGCGGAGCATCGGCGGGGGGCCACGAGCGGCGACGGTGTCGGCGAACCACGGGCGAACGACGAGTTGCGGGCCGGCGAGGAGATGTTCAGTCTCCTCGTCTCGCAGGTCGTCGACTACGCCATCTTCCTTCTCGACCCGCGGGGCAACGTGGCGTCCTGGAACGAGGGGGCCCAGCGCATCAAGGGGTACACCGCCGCCGAGATCATCGGCAGGCACTTCTCCGCCTTCTACCCCGAGGAGGACGCGCGCGCGGGCAAGCCCGAGTTCGAGCTCGAGGTCGCGGACCGCACCGGCCGCTTCGAAGACGAGGGCTGGCGCGTTCGCAAGGACGGGTCGATGTTCTACGCGAACGTGATCATCACGGCGCTGCGGGGCGCGGGCGGCGAGCTGCGCGGCTACGCGAAGGTGACCCGCGACATCACGGATCGCCGCGCCGACGAGGAGCGCCAGCGCGAGGCGCAGCGCCAGGAGGCCGCCCAGCTGCGCGAGCACGCCGAGCGGGTGGCGCGGCTCGAGCGCTCTAAGTCCGACTTCCTGAACCTCGCCTCGCACGAGCTCCGCGGCCCGCTGACCGTCGTGCGGGGCTACGTCTCGATGATCGAGGAGGGGGACCTCGAAGGCGAGAAGCTGCGCGAAGTCGCCCCCGTCATCTCGGGGAAGCTGGCGCAGATGGAGCTCCTCGTCCGGCAGATGCTGGAGGCCGCGCGCCTCGAGCACGACCGGCTCGAGTTGAACACCGAGCTCTTCGACCTCCGGGCCGTGGCCCGTGACCAGGTCAGGGAGTTCCGGCCGCTGGCAACCCGACACCAGTCCCTCGAGGCCGACCTGCCCGAGACGCCGGTGTACGTCGTCGCCGACCGCTCACGCATCGGGACGATCGCTGCGAACCTCATCGACAACGCCATCAAGTACTCGATCCACGGCGGCAAGATCACGGTGCTGGTCACTCAGCGGGACAACCACGCCTTCCTCAGCGTTCAGGATCACGGCATCGGCATCGCGCCCGAGAAAATGGCGGAGCTTTTCACGCGCTTCGGCAGGATCGAGGTCGAGGGCACGCGCAACATCGGGGGCACCGGCCTCGGGCTGTACCTCTCGCGCCAGATCGCCCGGCGCCACGGCGGCGACATCCTGGCCGAGTCCAGCCTGGGCAAGGGCAGCCGCTTCACGCTAAGCCTGCCGCGCGCCCGCGTCGAGCGGTCCCATGAAGCCGCCGGGTCGGGTTACGCTTCTGTCATCCCACTCCACGGAGGAGAAGATGGTGGACAGCGCGGCGTCAGCGGTAATCCGTGAGTACATCAAGGCGTGGCCTGATGACTACGAGACGCTCGGGCGCCTTCGCACCCCGGACTACGTAGAGGACTGGCCGCAGTCGAGGGAGCGGGTTCGAGGCGACGCCAACTACCGCGCCATCCACGAGGCCTACCCGGGCGGACTGCCGCAGTCGCTCGTCGAGAGGGTGTCGGGGACGCCGGAGCAGTGGGCGGTGTCGCCCATGTTCACGCTGGTCCACCTGACCGGTGCCGGCAGCACCTTCACCGTCGAGGGCACCCTGCGGTACCCGGACGGAACCGAGTACAAGGCCATCGCCGTGATCGGGCTTAAGGGGGATCGGGTGGCGTGGCAACGCTCGTACTTCGCGCCGATCACGGAGGCCCCGGCTTGGCGCGAACAGTGGGTGGAGCGCACGACGGACTGAACGTCCAGGTTCTCTTAGTCATCTCTTAGCCAGGTGTCATCGCGCCGAAAGGGTCACCCGCGCAAGCTGGGGCCATGAGCGAACTGCCCCCGACCTACCCCCCACCCATCCATCCCTCCACGCCCCTGCGGACGCGGCACATCGTCCTCGCGGTCGGGCTGGCCTCGCTCATCGGCTTTGGCGCCGGGGCAGCAGGAGTATGGGGCGTCGGTCAGCTCGGCAGCGCCTTCGCCCGGAGCCGGCACCTGCCGGTGGGGTCCGCCCCGGCACTCGTGCCAGGCGCCGGCAACCCTGGCGGCCTCTCCACGCAGGGCGGCAACCTCGATGCCGGCAGCCTGGCCGCGAAGGTGGACCCGGCGATCGTGGACATCAACACCACCGTCCAGACGGCGAACGGTTCCACGAACGCCGCGGGCACGGGGATGATCCTGACGTCGACGGGTGAGGTCCTGACCAACAACCACGTCGTCGAAGGCGCGACCAGCATCAGCGTCACGATCGCCGGTCGCTCCGGCACGTACACCGCCCAGGTCGAGGGGGTCGACCCGACGGCCGACGTCGCGTTGATCAAGGTGAAAGGGGTGTCCGGGCTGCCGACCGTCTCGCTGCGTGACTCGTCCACCCTGCGGGTCGGGGAGTCGGTTGCCGCCATTGGCAACGCCCTCGGGCAAGGGGGCACCCCCACCCTCACCCAGGGAGAGATCACCGCCCTCGACCAGACGATCACAGCCAGTGACTTCGGCGCCGGCGCCGAGCAGCTGACAGGAATGATCGAGACCAGCGCGAGCATCCAGCCCGGTGACTCGGGCGGGGCCCTCGTCGACTCGTCCGGCAGGGTGGTCGGCATGATCACGGCCGGACAGGTGCAGCGGACCCGCTTCCAGTTCAGCAGCGGCGGGCTGGGCTACGCCGTCCCGACGAACGCGGCCTCGAGCGTCGTCAGCCAGGTCCGCTCGGGCAGGTCAAGTTCGACGGTCTTCATCGGCGAGCCGGGCTACATGGGCGTGACGGTTGGTGACCTCGACCCCAGCACCGCCTCGAGCCTGGGCGTAACGTCGGGCGTCCTCATCGAGAACGTGCAGTCGGGCGGCCCGGCCGCCCGCGCGGGCCTGGCCGGGGGCGTCGTGGTGACCGCGATCAACGGCACCTCGGTCGACTCCGTCACCGGCCTCGGCAACCTGGTCCACGCCCACAAGCCCGGCAGCAAGATCTCCGTCACGTGGGTCGACGGTGACGGCCGCCACACCTCGACGTTGACGCTCATCGGCGGGCCCGCGGTCTAGCGGACGCCGGTCGGGCCGGCGATCAGCCCCAGGCCCGCGGCCAGGCCACCCGCAGCACCAGGTACAGCCCGGCGGACACCGCCGTCCAGGCGACGAGCGCCGCCGGGAGCGCGATGACCCCCGCCCGCGTCGCGGCAATGGCGACCACGGCAGAGAAGGCGAGGAGGCCTGCGGCGCCGAGGATCCCGCCCTGGGCGTCGGCATCCGCCGCCCCCGCCCCGTCGTGCTCCTCCAGCAGGGTCAGCGCGGCCGGGAGGATGGCAGGGAAGGCCAGGAAGAGCCCGCCCGCGCGCGGCCCAAACCGCATCCCCACGACCCCGGCCACGACGCTGACGGCAACCCCGAAAGCGAACCTCAGCGCGTATTCGCGCGGGTTTGCGTTCGCCATCTCCGCCGGCGCCAGCGCCACCCGGCCGCGGCTTGACTTCTCGCTGTGAGCGCGCGCCTTGATCGAGGCCGCGCGCGCGCGACCGCTGCTTCCCTGGCGGCGCCGCGCGGCTCTCATCTCAGGAAGACCGCGAACCCGGTCGCGGTGACGCCGGCCCAGGCGACCATCGCGGCCGCCGACCCCTTGACCGCGTCGAGCCGGCGCAGGAGCCAGACGGCGGCGGCGCAGTACGCCGCCATCCCGACGGCCCCGGCCATCATCCCCATCGCGTCCTGCTGGACGGTGGCCCAGCCCTTCGTTGCCGCCGTGATCGCCAGCGAAGCGACGGCGACCGACGGCGCGGCGGAGAAGATGCCGGCGAACTTCTTCGGCTGGACGACCTCGCCGGCGGCGGCGAAGAGGCAGACGCTCACCCCGCCCAGCAGCCCCCTCAGGGCGAGGATCCAGAGGTCGTTCATCGCGTGACGGGCACTCTGTCCGGGACCCACATGATGGCTAGCGCCTTATTTTATAGCGTGCCTATCAACCTTCGCCCTTCATGCTCCTTTAACGGACGAAGCGCGAGAATTCACTAGGCCGATGGGACGCAGAGCGAGACACCGCACGCGGGTGGCAGTGCCACGCGATCCTGAGATGGCCGCGCGGGTGGCGGCCCTGGACGCGGCTCAGCGCCGGCTCGCGCGCCTCAAGGTGACGAGCGCCGCGGGCGGCGGGCTCGCCCTGGCGGTCCTCGTCGGCGTGATCGCCGCCGGGACCACCACGACCTCGGCGCAAGCCCAGCAACAGCAGCAGGTCGACGTCTTCGGCCAGACCGCTCAGCCGGGGGCCAACCCCGGCCAGGCGCAGGACAACGGCGGGCTCGGCGACCAGGGCCCCGCCTTCGCGGCTCCGCAGATCGTCAGCGGACAGTCGTGACTCCGCGCGTGCTCGCGCTCGTCGCCCCTCCCAGCCCCATCTGGTATTTCGCGCGGGGGGCCGGGTTCGTAACCCTGGTGCTCCTGTCGGCGTCGGTCTGCCTCGGCATCCTGGTGAGCATGCGGCGGCGGTCGCGCACTTGGCCCCTCTTCGTGACCGACGGCCTGCATCGCTACGTCACCCTGGTCTTCTTCGCGTTCCTGGTATTCCACGTGGTGACGGTGCTCATCGACCCGTTCACGAAGTTCAACGTGACGGAGGTGCTCATCCCGTTCCTCTCCCCATACCGCCGGCTGTGGATGGGCCTGGGCATCGTGGCGGCCGAGATCTCGCTGGCCCTCGCCGCCGCCGGCTGGCTGCGCAACGTAGTGGGCTACCGCGTCTTCCGCATGCTCCATTTCGGGACGTACGCCATCCTGCCGCTGGCGCTCCTCCACGGCATCGCCACCGGCACGGACACGCGGACCGGCTGGGGCCTCGTCGTTTACGCGGCCTGTGCCCTGGCTCCCGGCGCCATCTTCGTCGCGAGGGTCCTGGAGAACCCGGTACGGTGGCGCGCGGTCCGGGCGCCCGCGCTCGGGGCGGCGGCCTTCGGCGCCATCGCCCTGGTCGCCTGGGCCACGAGCGGGCCCCTCGAGCCGGGCTGGGTGAAGGCGTCGGGGACACCCTCCGCGCTGCTCACGCCCGCGCCAACGCCCTCGGCCGCCACCCCGGCCGTGCTGGCAATCGCCCAACCATTCACCGACACCGTCCAGGGCACCATCACGGCCTCGACGGACGACGCGATCACGGCCAACGGCAACGCCACCGGGGCCATCCCGATCAGCTGGCGGCTCAACGCCAAGGCCGGCGACGACGGCCCGGTGACGGGGACGCTCGACATCACCAAGGACGGCAACCTGGTCTGCGAGGCCTCCCTGACGGGTCTGACGCGGCGGGGCTTCGTCGCCACGTGCAACCCGCCGAACGCCCAGGGCCAGGTGATGTTCATCCTCCAGATCGCCCAGTCCGGCCAGAGCGCCGTCATCGGCCAGCTGCAGGTCTCAGCCCCCGAGTAGCGGCGCCACCGCCCGCGGGCGAGCGGCTAGCATCGATCCCGGTCATGCGCATCCTGCTCGTCGAGGACGACCCTCGCCTCGGCGCGTCAATCGCGAACGGCCTCGTGGAGGCGGGCATGGCGGTGGACGTCGTGACCAGCGGCCAGCAGGCCATCCGCACGGGGTCGGCGACTTCCTTCGACGTCGTCATCCTCGACGTGATGCTCCCGGATGTCGACGGCTTCCAGGTCGCGTCCCGGCTGCGCGCCTCGAGCGTGGAGACTCCGATCATCATGTTGACGGCAAGGGACGCCGTAGCTGACCGGGTGCGCGGCCTCGAGGTCGGCGCCGACGACTACCTGACCAAGCCGTTTGCGTTCGCCGAGCTGCTGGCGCGGGTGCGCGCCCTCGCCCGCCGCCACCTGCACGACCGCACCGGGGTCATGCAGAGCGGCAACCTGCAGCTGGACACGTCTGCCAGGCGCGTGACCGTGGACGGGACCGAGGTGCAGCTGTCTAACAAGGAGTTCGCCATCCTCGAGCTGCTCCTCCTCCACCCCGGGAGCGTGCTGAGCAAGCGCCAGATCGAGGAGCACACCTGGAACTACAACTTCCTGGCCGAGTCCAACCTCGTGGAGGTGTACGTCGGCCGCATCCGTCGCAAGCTCGCGGAGGCGCGGGCGACGGGGCGTGTCACCACGATCCGGGGCGCGGGGTACCGCTACGACACTCCTTCGGCTTAGACGCCTCTTCCGCCGGAGCCGCGTCCGGCTCACCCTCGTCTACGGCGGCATCTTCGCCGTGATCGTCGTGGCCGCCGTCATCACCTTCTGGTCCGCCTTCGCCGGGGCCGAGTTCAGCGCCCTGGACCGGAGCCTGTTCACCCAGGGACGCCTCGTGTCGGCGGACATTCGACACCAGCTGGCGACCGGGGCCTCCAGCGTCACCCTGCCGGACGAGACCGCCCAGCACATCGCCGTCGCGGCGGTCTACTTCGGTCGCGGCGGGAACGTCCTCCAAACGTCGGGCGCGGTGGTCGGCCTCGGCGAGCTGCGCCGCCTTGCGACGCAGGCACCGGCGGCAGGGACGCCGGTTTTCACGACGGTGACCCTGGCCGGTGACCAGATGCGCGTGGTGGCCGAGGCGGTCGACCCCGGGCTTCCGGGCGCGGGCGTGGTCGTGCTGGCGCGGCCCATGGACGACCTGAACCGGATCCTCTTCGAGGTCGGGGCGCTGCTCGTCCTGACGACGGTGCTCCTGATCGCGGCCGCCACGGCGCTCGCCCACTGGCTCGCGGGCCGGGCGGTGGCGTCGGTCAAGCGAATCGCCGCCACCGCCCGCGACCTGAGCGAACACGACCTGCACCGGCGGGTGGAGGTCCTGCAGGCTGACGACGAGTTCGGTGACCTGGCGGAGACCTTTAACTCCATGCTCGCGCGCCTCGAGTCCGCCTTCGAGAGCCTGCGCCACTTCACGGCGGACGCGGCCCACGAGCTCCGGGCTCCGCTGGCGATCATGCGGACGGACCTGGAGGTGGCGCTCGGCCGGGCGCGGACGCCCGCGCAGTATCGCCAGACGCTCACGGCGGTGCTCGCCGAGGTGGAGAACCTCACCCGGATGACCGACCAGCTCCTTCTGCTCGCCCAGGCCGACGCCGGCTCGCTGGCTGTCAGGTCGGAGCCGATAGACATCGTCGACTTCGTCGAGGAGACGGTCGAGCGCTGGCGCGCCACGGCCGCCTCACGGGACCGACGGATCCAGGTTTCCCTGCCCGCGTCCGGCCAGGTCCGGGGCGACCCGATGCTGCTCCGGCGCGTGCTTGACAACCTGATCGACAACGCGCTCCGCTTCAGCCCCGCCGGGCAGCCGGTGGTGGTCGCGGCCGAGGCGGCGGAGGGCGGCTGGCGCATCACCGTCGCGGACACGGGACCCGGTGTCGAGCCGGCGATGCGGGCCCAGCTGTTCCGGCGCTTCGCGCGGGCCGACCCCGCCCGGCAGCGGACCACGGGCGGCGCCGGTCTTGGCCTGGCCCTCTGTTCGGCGATCGTCGAGCTGCACGACGGCACCATCACGCTCGAGGACGGGGCCGGCCGGGGGGCTCGGTTCGCTGTCCTGGTCCCAGCCGCCACGTAACAATGTCGGCACGACCCTATTCAGGTCTATTTCAGCTTGGTTCATGATTATGAGCGTCATCAGCAGGCCAATCAGGAGGTTTCTGTAAGCCAGTGAGCATTTTCATGACCCTGCGCGAGCGGCTTCGCCAGGCCCTTTCCCGCGAAGAGAGCGAAGAGGGCCAGGGGATGGTCGAGTACGCGTTGATCCTCGTCCTTATCGCGATCGTCGTGATCGTGGTCCTCATCATCCTGGGCAACCAGGTCAAGAACGTCTTCTGCAACATCTCCTCGGGGATGGGAGGCGGCTGACCGGAGCCCAAGCGCCTCGCCAGCCGAGGCATTCGTGACGTGATCGACGGCGGCCAGCGCCTCCCCCACGGGAGTCGGGGCCGCCGTCTCGCGTTAACGTCCTCCCTGTGAGGGACGCGCACCCGGAGGCAGGGGGGCCCAGGGTCTTCGAGACGCACATCTCGGTCGTGTTCCTCGTGGGGGACCGGGCGTACAAGCTGAAGAAGCCGGTCAAGACCGGCTTCCTCGACTACTCCACCGCCCCGTTGCGGGCGGAGGCCTGCCGCCGCGAGGTCGAGGTGAACCGGCGGCTGGCCCCCGACGTGTACCTCGGCGTGGCGGAGCTGTCGGGGCCGGGCGGCCGGGAACCCGAGCCCCTGGTGGTGATGCGGCGCCTCCCCGAGGACCGGTGTCTCGACGACCTGGTCCGCGGCGGGGGGGACGTCGACGCCGAGCTACGGCAGGTGACGCGCGCCATCGCCGACTTCCACTCTCGAGCCGAACGCTCGGAGCGCATCGCCGGGGGCGGGTCGGTGGGCGCCGTGCTGGCGAACTGGGAGGCGAACTTCGACGAGATGCAGCCGTTCGTCGGACCGGTCCTCGACGCCTCTGTTGCCACCGCCGTCGAGCGCCTGGCACGCGCTTACCTCGCCGGCCGGCACCCGCTGTTCTCGCGGCGTCTCGCGGCCGGCTGCGTAGTTGACGGCCACGGCGACCTGCGCGCGGAGAACATCTTCTGCCTGGCCGATGGACCTCGCATCCTCGACGCGATCGAGTTCAGCGATGCCCTGCGCCACAACGACGTCCTCCTGGACGTGGCGTTCCTGGCCATGGACCTCGAGCGGCTGGGGCGCGAGGACCTCGCCGCCCTCCTGCTGCAGGAGTACCGCGAGTTCACCGCGGAGACGCACCCGGCGTCACTCGAGCACCACTACATCGCCTACCGGGCGCACGTTCGCACCAAGGTCGCGTGCCTGCGCCACGCGCAGGGTGACGCGGACGCCGCGGCGGAGGCGCGGCGGCTGCTGGAGATCAGCGCCTCGCACCTGCGGCACGCCCGCGTCCGCCTGGTCCTGCTGGGCGGGGCTCCCGGCACCGGGAAGTCGACCCTGGCCGCGGAGCTGGGGGACCGGACCGGGTTCGTGGTGCTGCGTTCGGACATCATCCGGAAGGAGCTCGCCGGCCTCGGCTCGGCGGAGCGGGGCCCTGCCGAGCTCTACTCGCCGGGGCGGGACACGGTCACCTATGGAGAGATGCTGCGCCGCGCCCGCGAGCTGCTCGAGGCTGGCGAGAGCGTGGTCCTGGACGCAACCTGGCGCGAGGCGCCCCGGCGCGAGGCGGCCCGAGAGCTGGCGCGCGACACGTTCGCCGAGCTCGTCGAGGTGGAAGCCACGGCGCCGCCCGAGGTGGCGCGGCGGCGGCTCGTCGAACGCGAAACGGCCGCCCGCGACGCGTCCGACGCCGGCCTCGAGGTGGGCGACAGGCTCGCGCGGGAGTTCGACGCGTGGCCGGAGGCCACCAGCGTCTCGACCGCGGCCGGCGTGCGCGAGGCGCTGGAGGAGCTGGAGCGGTTAGGCGAGTGAGCCGCCCGAGGCGGCGTCAAGGGAGGCAGCGTCCGGCACGGGGATAGCCGCCGGGCGCCCAAGCCCGAAGCCCTGCCCGAGCTCCACGCCGAGGTCCAGCATGCGGGCGGCGCACTCGGCGTCCTCGATCCCCTCGGCCACGACCGTCGCGCCCGTCGCCCGAGCGTACTCCACCAGCGCCCTGACGGTGCCGACCGAGCCCGTGCGGCCCACGTCGCGGACGAGCGTGCGGGCGATCTTCACGAACTCAGGCTCGGCGGCGGCCAGCAGCTCGAGCGTCGAGTGACCCTCGCCGACGTCATCGAGCGCGAACCGGAAGCCCAGCGCCCGGTACTCGTCGAGGATGCCGGTGAGCCGCGGCAGGTCGTTGACCGCCTCGCGCTCGCTGATCTCGAACACGACGTCGGTTGTCGGCCGGCGCGCCCAGCGGAGGACCAGCTCGATGTACTCGGGGTCGCGGCTGGCGTCGAGGAGGGCGCCGACCGTGATGTTCACGAAGAGGTCGTGCCCGGGGCCGAGGTGCGCCGCGTCCTGGATGGCGGCGCGGAAGCTGAGCCAGTCGAGGTCCTGCAGGTAGCCCATGCGCTGCGCCGCGGTGAACATGCCCTCGACGCCCGCCGCCCCGTCGCGCGAGTCGGGCCGCACCAGCGCCTCGTAAGCCACGACGGCGCCATCCTGCAGGCGCACGATCGGCTGGTATATCGAGTGCACCGCGCGGTCGCGGATGACGCCGGGGAGAAGGTGTGTCCAGTTGGTCAGCGTGGCAGCCAGCTCGGAGTCATAGACCAGCGTGCGGTTCCGTCCCGACTGCTTGGCGCCGAGCAGGGCGAGGTCGGCCTGCTCGAGCAGCGAGGCCGCCGACGTCACTTTCTGGTCGCAGCTGCCGATCCCGACGCTGATCGTCAGGTGCCCGCCGGGCTGGTGCTCGCCGTGGGGCAGCGGCTGGTCGCGGAGGGCGAGGTGCACGCGCCGCATGACGGCCTCGGCCTCGGTGGCCGAGGTTGAAGCCATCACCACGGCGAACTCCTCGCCGCCGTACCTGAAGGCCACGTCGGTGCGCCGCAGCACGCCGTCGGAGAACGCCGAGCCGAGGAGGCGCAGGATCTCGTCCCCTGCCTGGTGCCCGTGCGTGTCGTTGTAGAGCTTGAAGTGGTCGATGTCGACGAGGGCCAGGCTCAGCTCGCCGCCGTGCCGGCGCACCCTCTCGATCTCCTGCTCCAGCCGCTGGTCGAAGGCCCGGCGGTTGCCGAGGTAGGTCAGGGAGTCGGCGAGCGAGAGGCGCTCCATCTGCTCGTAGAGGAGGGCGTTCTCGAGCGCCATGGAGATCTGCTGGCCGATCGTCTCGAGAATGCCCACGTCGGGCGCGGTGAAGGCGCCGCGGTTCGCGTCGAGGGCGACGAGCGCGCCCAGCAACCGCTCGCCAGCGTGCAGCGGGACGATGGCCACTGCGTGGTAGGCGCGCAGCGAGTCGGGCACGACCACGCCGAGTCCGTCCAGGTGGGCCGAGCTCCAGAGGTCGTCCACGACAAGGGCTTCCGTGATCGAGTAGAGAGACGGGTCCGGCGGCAGCGGGTGCTCCAGTGACTTGGGCTCACCGGTGCTGAGGGCAAGGTGCATGACGCCGTCCTCCTCGAGCATGATCCCCGACCAGCGCTCCGGGAAGACGGTCCGGAGCGCGTCGATGGTTGCCAGGAGCACGTCGTCACGGCGCAGCGATGAGGCGATGCCGCGTGCGACGCGGTGCACCGTCTCGAGGCGATCGGACATGGCGAGGGCGTCCTTGGCGGCCGCCTCCGCGCTGGCGCGCCGCGTCTCGCTGGCGCTGCTGAGGCTCCCGGACAGGAGCGCCATTACCGTCACGATGCCGAAGCGGAAGCCCAGGCTGCCCACGTGGATGGGGATCCCAAAGACCGCGGTGCGCTCGACGTAGATGAGGGCGAAGGTGGCCAGGAACGCGGTCACGAAAGCGGCGGTCCCGCGCCAGTTGAACAGCACGGCGGCCTCAGTCGCGATGACCATGTAGACGATGTAGTTGGACGCGTTCGCGTCGTTGGCGGTGAGCGCGACCCACCCCGTGCACACCGCGAAGTCGCCGAGGAGAGAGACGATCGCCAGCCGGCGCAGGGCCGTGGGACCCGCGCGGCGGCTGAACATCAGGGGCACGTTGTAGAGCACCATCAGGAAGGTGAGGCCGGCGAGAACCTGCGGCAGCACCGGGCTCGGGTCAGTGGTGAGGCGCACCATGGCGAAGCTGAGCGCGATCGCGGCCCAGCGGATGCGCGCGACCGTCGCGAGCACGTCTGCCCGCTGGCGCGTCGCCGTCACTGGACCCAGGCGGTGAGGCACGGCGCGACCAACATACGTTCGGGTTCCGAGTTTGTGCGCAAGATCCTGTAAAGAAAACCCGGAGCTGGTCGCCTCAGTCGTGTGACGGCCGTGTGACAGGCGAAGGCGCGCCGAGGTCGGAGATTCGCACCCCCGCGGCCACCCATCCGAACTCGCCCCCGGTAACGTGGCGCCGGCAGGCAAGGCAGTTGCCGGCGGCATCGACCGCAAACGCGGCCAGGCACGCGGGGCACAGGCTCGAGTCCGGGGTTCGCAACGGGTCGGTGCGCGCCGCAGCCGAGCGCACGAGCATCACGTCCTCGGCCCGGGCGACGAGCTCGTCTGAGCCCGACACCAGCGCACCCGACCTCAGGTCGATGACGTGCTCCGCCGCCCGCGTCGCCACCGTGACCACGACCTCGTCCCACGACGCATTGGTCGCCGCCACGCTGAGACGGGCGCCCGTGACCTCGAGGTACGCGCGCAGGGTGTTGCGGCCCGCCGCCCGCGCCTGGTCGGCCCGCTCAACCTCCGCCGCGTACGTCGCGTCGTTCAGCAGCGCGCGGGCGCGGCCAGGGTCGAGGGCGGAGCGCGCCGCCTCCAGCAGGTTGACGGTCTCACGCGCCTGCGCGATTACATCGGCCGGCGAGAAGGCCGGGTCATGGGCCTTTATCGCCTCGACCCCGGCGCCGGCCGCGGGATCCACATCCACCGGCGTGGGGCTGATGTGCGCCACGTCGGCCCCGGCGCGGTCGTCGAAGAACGGGTCCAGTGGGGTGTCCTGCACCGGGGTCCCGAAGATCGCTCGCGTACCGGACGCCAGGAAGGCACCTGGCGCGACCTGCTTCACCAGGCCTCCCTGCTGGTCGACGTCATCCTGGCCCGGCGCCGGTGGCGTGAAGACGCGCGCGATGCTGGAGACGAGCCAGTCCGTGGGCCGCCCGGGCATCGGCGCGTGGCAGTAGACGCAGCGCCCGTCGTCATCCAGCTGGTAGGGCGCGCCACACAGCGGGCACTGCGCGGCGGCCGCCGCGTCCGAGGCGGGGTCGACCTTCCGCACGAACGTCCAGTCCTCGTGCCACATCGAGATCTCGCGGAACCCGGCGAGCACCACGCCCGCGCTGTTGACGACGTAGTTCTCGGCGGACAGCCCGACCCGCGCCACCGCCTCCTCCCCTGCCGCATCGGAGCTCGCCCGCTGCACGTTGACGTCGGTGACCAGGAGGCCATCACGATGCTCCGACGCGTCCTGCGAGACCAGCGCTTCGACCTGCGCCTGCAGGGTCGCCAGGGCCGCGTCGGTCATGAACCGCCGCGCCAGCTCAGGCCGGCGCTCAACCAGCGCCCGGCTCACCCCGAGGACGGCCGTGCGGACGGTGGCGGCGAATGCGGCGGGGTCGAAAGTCACGGCACGCAGCACCATATCGCAGGGCGCAGCCGGCCGCGATTCGGCTACAGGAGCTTGCGCACCTCGTCCATCGAGAACGCCCGGAGGGTCTCAGTGGTCGCGTTGCCGCGGCCGGCGACGAGCATCGCGACCTTGGCGGCCGCCTCGTCGTTCGGGCACTCGGCGACGATGATCTGGTCGAAACGGCCCATGGTGACGTACGTCCCGATCGTCTTCACCCCCATGTCGGCGACCTGCTTCGACACCGCGTCGACGCGGTCAGCGACGGTGGCCGAGTTCTTTCGTCCCTGGTCGGTCCACTTGAGCAGCTGGATGTAGATCGGCATCTTGTCCTCCATTGATTCCTGCGGTTGTCCTCGGGACCATTGAACTCCCGCCACCGCCGGCACGCAAGCACGGGGGGCCGCCCGGGCGTGGAAGGATCCGGGAGGCTATGGTGGGAAGCGAATGACGAGCGCCGAAGAACCCAACACGACCACCCTCGGCGCTGGGCCGCAGGACCCGGAGGAGCTCGAGGCCACCGCCCCGGACGCCACCGCGGAGATCTCCGCGCAGACCACTCTTGGCGCGGTGCACCTCACAGTGTCCGATCTCGCGAGGTCGCTCGAGTACTACCGGCACGGCGTCGGGCTCTCTGTGCTGGAGGAGGCCGGCGGACGCGCCAGCCTGGGGGCCGGGGACCGGGAGTTGCTGGTGCTGGTGGAAGAGGCGGGCGCCAGGCCCGCTTTCGGGCACACCGGGCTCTATCACTTCGCCCTTGTCGTGCCTCGGCGGGTGGACCTTGCTCGCTGGCTCACCCACGCCGCGCGCGACCGCGTTCAGCTCACCGGGGTGGCCGACCACTTCGTCAGCGAGGCGCTCTACCTGAGCGACCCCGATGGCCACGGCATCGAGATCTACTGGGATCGTCCGCGGGATGTCTGGGAGGGCCAGGTTGGGGCGCGGCTGACCACCCAGCCACTGGATGTTGACGGTCTGCTGGCGGAGGTCGGCGCGGCGGAGCCGGGCGGTTTCGAGGGGCTGCCTGCGGGGACCATCATGGGCCACGTGCACCTCAAGGTGGCGGAGGTGCGGAGCACCATCGAGTTCTATCGCGACGTGCTCGGGTTTGCGCTGATGGCCCAGCTCGGAGCCCAGGCCGCCTTTCTCGCCGCCGGCGGATACCACCATCACTTCGGGGCCAACACCTGGGAGAGCGCCGGCGCCTCACCCCCGCTGCCAGGGTCCGCCGCCCTGCGCCACGCCACCATCGTGCTGCCGGACAGCAAGGAGCGAGACCGGGTCCTCGGCCGGGTGCGCGCGTCGCCGGCGAGGGACACTCCCGACGGTCCCGTGGTGAGCGACCCGTCTGGAAACGCGCTCCTGCTGGCGATCCCCTAGCGGCGGGCCGTCACCGCCTCGAGAGCACCACTCCGGCGATAGTGCTCGCAGCCAGAGTCGCAAGCATCGTCCCGAGCCACGCTGCGGCGGTGATGAGGCCGAGGTTGTCGATCTCCCTCTCGACCTCGCGCAGGTTGCGCGCGGCGGCGACGAACCCGCGCGCGTACGGGACGACCACCGTCGCGAGTCGGACGCCGCTGCGCGGCTCCCACGTCACCCGGTCCTCGCCCTGGCTCCGAGCGCTGTCGAGCACGCCCGGCGGCAGCACAGGCCGGTTGCCGTCGATCGTGGCGGACGCCGCGACGAGCGAGCCACCGGCGTCGTACACGAGGACGCCCGACTGCAGCGACCCGGCGAGGTCGACTCGATCGGTGGGGAGCACGGCTTTCGTTGACGCGCCGTTGTCGAGGCGCCGTGCCGCGTCCTCGGCCAGCGCCACCTGGGGGTTGTTGGCTGACATCCGCAGGTCCTGCTGCACGAGGACATACGCGAGCAGGGCGAGCCCAGTCACCGCGACAGCGACCGGCGCCCAGACGGCGATGGTTCCCATGGCCACGCGCGCGATTCGACTCATCTCAGCGTCAGCGTAGCGCCCTATCGCGGCGAGGCGTTGCTGGCTTTGGCGCTCGTCGCTGGCATCGCCACGCGGGGAGCAGTGTCAAGCGGGTACCGGAGTGCCGAAGACCGGACGTCAAGCTCAGCCCGAACTAACACAAAACAGTGTATGGGCCCTGATGGATTCGAACCATCGACCAGCGGATTATGAGTCCGCCGCTCTGACCAGCTGAGCTAAGGGCCCGCGGGGGGAAATCGTATTCGAGAACGAGCCCGCAGGCGTTCCTTTCGCCGAGGATCCGGTTCAGGCTCGAGAACGTCCTCGCGAATACCCGAATCCGCCGCCGAGCAGGGCCAGCACGATGCATACGACGCCCAACAGGGTGAATCCCGTCACCAAGAGGATGATGCCGAGTACGAGGAGCACACCGCTGCCTCCGTAAAACATGGGAACCTCCCACCGACTCGACCAGGCAAGACCTGATCCCGGATCGGATTACGACCTAAGGGTGGCGTAGCCGCCGTAACAGAATCAGCAACTCGAATGCCGCGCCCTAGCGCTCCAGCCGGTTACCGACCAGCATCTTCGCGACGGACAGGTCGAACTGATGATGATCGACTCGCGTCCGCCGGAGGTCAGCCAGAGCGCTGACCCAGTCGGCGCCTGGCTCGAGCGCAACCTCCGCGGTTGGAGCGCCGTCGACAGAGACCAGGACGGAGGACAACGATGTGTCCATCCGCGCGAGCTCGGAGAGGACCATTCGACCCAGGACGGGGTCTGCCTCGGAGATGATCTCGGCGGCCATCCTGGCTTCGTGACGTCCGTGCTCGTGCTCGGCCAGCCCGTCGTGGATTTCGCGGACGAACAACTCATCGGCAATTGGCCCCGGCCCGCACACGCCCGCAACGCCCCTGATTAGCCGGTCCTCCTGCGAACCCAGGACCGCCATGCCCCAGAGGCACCGTGTCACCCAGTCTGAACGCCGCTCGGGGTTGGCCGGCCCACTACCCGCGGTCCGACTCCTGGCCAACCAGATGGCGTCGTATGTCCGTCGGGTCGCGGGCTCCTGAAGCAGGTGCGCCGCGTCGACGACGATGCCCTGGAGGCGGTCCCAGGGGAAGTCCGCGAGCTCACCGCGATGGACGTCGGGGTGGCACAGCTTGGCCTTCGCTCTCATGCCGGCCCGGATTTCATCCGCCGAGGCATCGGGCGTGACGCCGAGAAGGAAGTAGAGGTTTATCGGAAGGGCCATAACCGCAGCCGGGTCCACCGCATCGAGTGCGTACAGTTCGGAGGCCAGTCGGTGGGCTACCGCGGCCTCGCCGGCCTTCGCCGCGTGTCTTGCCTCGGTGACGCCGAGGCCGAGGGCCGACAGCTGGCTGGCAATATCGCGTACCGACATCCCCGTCCGCCGCAGTCCAACGGAGTCCTCAATGAGGAGTGCCATGCGCTCGGCCTCGGCCTTATGCCGCGCCTCGATAGCGGCCTCGCGGTCGACCATCACCGCCCTGACCTCGGCCGTGAGCATCGCTCCGCGAGCCGCAGTGGCGAGGAGGATGGCGCCAATGACAGGCAAGGCCATCCAGGGCAGGTGGCCCGTCGCTTGCAGATACCCAGCGAGTGCGAGCGCGACCACCACAACCGGGTACGGTCGGTAGGAGCTGAGGCGCCCCTCGAAGGCGAGCGGATCGGAGGGTCGACCCCACTCGGCGGGCCGCAACGCGGCGAGGGCGATCAGCGAGTAGGCGAGCGGGTATGCGACGTCGATCGGGTTCCCGGTGGAGTAGATGTTCAGGTCCTGCAGGTAGCCGAAGCCGGTGTCGCCGACTGCAATCGCTACCAGGCCGGCGCCCATCAGCCCGATCGTCAACCTCGCGCCTCGCGGCGCCCAGCTCATGACCAGCACGGCGATGGTGAAGACGGCGACGTCCGTGACCGGATACGTGACGGTGAGAACCTTCGCGAGCACCGAGTCGGCAGACGTCGCCACCGCCGGCGCGAGAACCGTCACCCAGCTCACCAGGAAAAGGCCCAGGGCGATGATCATGCCGTCGACGACCGCTCGGTATCGCCGGATTGGGCGTGAGGGCGACCCCGGTAGCAGGAGGACCCCAACCGCGACCGGGATCACTGCGGACAGATAGAAGCCGTCGGCAACGGTGGGAAATGGGTTGGGGTGATGCAATACCAGCTCATAGACACCCCACATCGTCTCGCCGGCGGTCCAGGCGGCGCAGGCGCCGGCTATGAACCACCAGGCGCGCCTGATCCGGCCGGTCGATCGCAGAGCCGCCCACACGGACGAAGCGGCAGCGAACCCGGCCGCCATGGCAGTGCCGATGTCGTCAAGGAATCGGGTCGTGTGGATCCCGCCAACCCGTGAGACGATCGCGACCGCCAGTGCGGAGCAGGCGACGATTAGCAGCGCGGAGAGAAGTTGCCATAGGTGGATCGGAGCTAGGAGAGGACGCTCGCCCCTGACACCGGCCGGAGAAGCGAGCCCACCCGGGAGATAGGCAGCGTGAACGCTCATGTCGTACACACTGGCAGTCCAGGCGGCACTACCGATACAGGCTTTCGGCCCCTATCCGCCGGGTTAACCTCAATCGGTGCGTTGAGCTAAGGGCCCGCGTATTCCGAATTCGGGCCGGAGCCTACCGTTCGGTCAGCACCACCCCGCCGTTATCGCGGATGACCGTCGACATCAGGGCGTCGTGCTCCTGGAGGGCGACGCGCATCGAATCCGGGTCGTCCCGCCAGCGCCGCGTCGATCCCTCGACGTCAGTGAGGAGGAAGGCCAGCATGCCCGCCCAAGCGGCGGGGGTGGCATAGGCCTCGCGAATATCCACGCTGGGAAATTACAGCTTCAGGTAGTGACGCGCACCGGTATGGTCCGCTGCCACACCGCCATGCTCAAGGTCGTGCTCCAAGAGCCTAACGACAAGGTGATCTTGGTCCCGGGGGTCGCCATGACTACAAGCACTCCATTACGCATGACCTGGTCGTGAGCAGTCGGCGACACGTTGCCACCGCTGACCTTGATCTGCCCGATGAGATCGGCTCTGACTCGGCTCCCGTCGGCACTAAGCGGGAGCACGATCATCTCGCCAAGAGCGGGAGGACCTCCATTGACCGGCGGCCCCGGCGGCGGGATCCCCGGCAAGATGAGAATGCTGTTTGCGCTGACCGTCTGGCCGCCTATGTTGGCGGTTGCCTGCACCACGTAGGCTCCGCCGGTCTTGCCGGCCCCAAGGGTGTTCGCGAGGTTCAACATCGTGTCCCCAGCCGGAGGGATCACGATATTCGACATGCCAACGACGTTTCCGCCCGTATCGACCAAGCGCAGGGTCACCGTCGTATTACCCAGCGGCGCCTCGGATCGGTTGCCGCTGGCGTCGACTGTTCGCTCAAATGCACTTAGGAGGTAGCTACCACCGTTGAACGGCGCAACTTCCAGGTAGCGTCCTGCGGCTCCGGCGATGTTGGTGAAGGGCTGAGACTTCAACCAATTGCCCGCGGATTGTCCATCGATTGTTCGCCCAGGAGCAGCCTGGTCGATGAGCCGTTCAAATTCGTCGATTGAAAGCTGCGAATTCTGCGTAGCTTTGAAACGGGCCAGCATCAATCCATCGAGCCTTCTGACCAGGTCGTTGTTTTGACCGCCTACTACCTGGGACAGCATGACCATCGACTGTCCCGCCGACACCTCCGCCAGGCTGCGTCCGTGGCTGCCCATCGCATCTCCGTACTTGTCAGCGAAGACCCTCACGCCGTTCACCCGGTCCTTGCCCTCGTTCTGAATGAGGTCGTAGATGAAGGCGCCGGGGGTCCCCTCTTCGCCCGAAAGAATCAGCCCGGCATCGACCACCGCTTGTCCCATCCACCCCGCTTCAAATTGCGGGTCTTTGTGGTTGAAGTCCAGGAACAAGTGTGCCGTCTCCCGGATGTAGAGCGAGAACAGGCCTCCGCAGTCGACCCCGCTTGGGCTAACGAAGCTCGCCGAAGGATCGCCACTTGAAAGGATGAAGATGGTGTTGGTCGCCGGATCCCAACCGTGGATATGGCGTGTGCCGCTGGTGTCCCACTGCCAGGTCAGGCCCTCAGAGGCAAACTCGAAGGGCTCGCCCATCGCGGCAACGAGCTTCGGATACGCATCCGCAAATCGCGTCTGCGCTGCCTCCGCTCCTCCGCATGGCATCGGACCTTCAACTTTGAGCGTCGGTACGCGGAGCGGGGTCGGCGTCGTTGTGCGGAGTGGGGTCGGCGTTGTTGACGCGACTGTCGCTCGCGTACTGCTGCCGCAGGCCCCCAGCACCATCGCGAGCCCCAGGGCCAAGGAGCTACGCATCATGCCTCCGCTCAAGGAGCCGCCGGCGAGCCGCCCCCAGTGTTCATTTGCGTCCGCAGCACGTGGACCTCGACACCTGATGGCTCCCTTCTCGAGCGCACCACCCGCTGCGTCGCCGGCCTGTAATCCTCCGCCGTCG
>Ga0207664_10000129_pt1 | contig 65837 bp, 44 predicted proteins | sample LARL83metaG_FD_184349 | JGI IMG/M metagenome (GOLD analysis project Ga0207664, IMG submission 184349) | Corn, switchgrass and miscanthus rhizosphere microbial communities from Kellogg Biological Station, Michigan, USA - LAR L8-3 metaG... | ecosystem: Host-associated > Plants > Roots >...
CCCGGATGTGCGGGCCTACAACTGGATGCTGGCCAACACCGATGCGCTGGGCGCGTATGACATCCACTACCGGGATGCGGCGACCGGCTGGCCGGTCAGCATCCAGAAGCACCCGTACATCACGACCGCGGCCTGGGGCTACGCGCAAGGCGTGGCGCAGCAACCGATGACGGGCTCCGCGGCCAACCAGGCGAAGATTGCTGCCTACCGGCGTGACCTGCTGCCGAACTGCGTGAACAACGCGGTGGTGACGGGGTGCACCACGGGGTATTACGCGACGGGAAGCCCAACGTTGTGGGACAACGCGCACCAGCCGGCAGAGTCCTACGTGCCGTACATGGTGACAGGCGACTACTACTACATGTCCGAACTCGCGTTCGGCGCTTCACACAACGAGATCTGGTCAAACCCGGTTTATCGTGGGCTCTCGAAAGGCCTGATCGATGAGAGTCACGCCCAGACGCGAGGCAAGGCGTGGGTACTGCGTGAGATGGCGAACGCGGCATGGTTGTTGCCCGATCACCATCCCTTGAAGGCCGAGTTCAACGCCGATGTCGAAAACTCGCTGGCGGACTGGAATCAGAAGTACACCAACAACCCGAACGCCAATCCGCTGGCAGTGATGGATAGCGGCGCCACTTACCCGGTGGTAAACGCGCAGAAGGAGCGCACGGGGGAGAAAGGCATGGCGCCGTGGATGCAGAACTTCCTTACCTGGTCGGCGGGTCACGCCGCGGAACTGGGCTTTGCGGGTGCGGCGGAGTTCCGCAGCTGGCTGGCCAAGTTCGAGATCAGCATCATGACGGGTTGGCAATCCAATCCGACCCACGGCTTTTGCTGGCTGGAGGCTTCGGCTTACAACTTCGTGGTGAAGGACGCCAACGGCAACTGGATAACCACCTACGAGGCGGTGTATGCGGCGACGTTTCCGAGTCTGGTTGGGCTGGCCTGTAATTCGCCGGCGATGATCGCGGAGATCGGCAAGCTGGAGAAGCAGCCGTGGCAGGCAGGTAAAATGGTGGGCTATCCCCATTCAAGTACGGGCTTTCCTGCCAACCTGCAGGTTGGCTTGGCGTCGGCGGCTGACAGTGGCTTGCCCGACGCGCACGAGGCGTGGAGTCTGTTTGAATCGCGCAGCGTGAAACCCAACGGCACGACCGCCTACAACAACTACCCCAACTTCGCGATCCTGCCGCGGTCCTTGACGCAGTGACCCACCGAACTGCTTCTGCACAACGCCCCTGCTTGCCACAACCTGGGATTTGCCTGGATGTCCAGGCCACCGGTTCGGATCACAACTGCTTGGCCCGCGCGAACGCGACATCTACATAAAGAAGTGGACCGCCTCTTGCCTGCTGGGTAAGTACGGGAAAATCAATCAAGCGAAAACCGTTGTCTTTCATGAACGCCCCGATCTCGATCAAATCCGGCTCCCCTTCCTGCCGTTTCGTGATCGCGACCTCCATGAGAACGACATCGGTTTGTTCCAGTACCTTTACGGCGCCACGCAGCACCTCGAGTTCAAAACCCTCCGTATCGATTTTCACGAAAAACGGACCCGGCTGTTCACGATAGTTATCCAATGGGACGATCCGTAACTCGCCTGATTTTTCCGACGCCCCCCACCGTTGTTCAGTGTCTGGGTTCGGTGGCAAGAACGACGATCCGGTAGGACTGCTCAACAAGCGATAAATCGGCAGGCGTTGTTCCTTGCTGCCGACCCCTACCAAATGATATTCGGCGTCAATGCGCCCACAGATCTCGCGCAGCGCTGGCTCGAACTGCATTTGCGGCTCGATCAACACGAAATGGGCCTGGGGAAATGCCGCATAAAGCCAGGGCGTGCCGTCTCCCACTCCTATATCAAACACGGTGCGCGGCCGTACCCCGGCCTCCACCATGCGACGGAGAAAGCTGGAGTATCCGGAGGGAGGGGAGCCAACAATCTTCAGCTGATAGCCGAAGCGCGCGATGATGCGCTCCATGACCATGCGTGATAACCGTCTGATGCCCATGGGTCCACCTTTGACGTCTCGCACGATTCTCTTGCTCGGCACGTCTGGCGCTTGCGCGCCACGCGTGATGCGCTGACACGATGATGCGTTAGCGCGACTCTACCAGAACCTGAAAGCCTGACGATGGGATGCTGGATTGCCTTGTGCCGCGATGCTGGTCCACGATCGGATCCGCTTCGCACAACTCAGCTCTCACCCTCGATGTTGTGTAGCGCTGCGCGCGGGAGGGACCTCTGATTGAACGCACCAACTACAATCGGACACTCGCTCCGCAAAGGTCAGTCGATGACCATTCGAGACATCTTCAACCGCGTGCGCCCCAAGGGGTTCTATCGCCCGGACATCGACGGCATGCGTGCGCTGGCGGTATTGGCGGTAGTCGCCTACCACTATTCGCCAGCGAATTTTCCGGGTGGTTTCATAGGCGTCGACATCTTCTTCGTCATCAGCGGTTACCTGATTACAGGAATCCTGGTCAAGGCAATCGAGGGAAACGAGTTCCCGACCTTTCGTGGTCTGCTGTCGGACTTCTACCAACGCCGCATACGCCGAATCTTTCCCTCGCTGATCCTTGTGTTGGTTGCCTGCCTGGCCATTGGGTGGCTGGTGCTGTTTTCTTCGGAATACGAGCGTCTTGGGAAGTACGTTGCGGCAGGCGCCGGTTATGTGGAGAACTTCGTCTTATGGAATGAAGCCGGCTATTTCGATCACGCATCGATCGACAAAAGCCTGTTGCACCTGTGGAGCTTGTCGGTAGAGGAGCAGTTCTACATTGCGTGGCCGCTGCTTTTGTGGGTCGTTACCCGCCGACGCCGGCCGCTGCTGAGGTCCATTGGCCTGATCGCGGCAGTGACCTTTGCGTTGAATGTATCACTGGTCTTCAGCGGCCATACCACACAAGCGTTCTATTCCCCCGTCTCCCGCACTTGGGAACTGATGGTAGGGGCGTGGCTTGCCGTAGGGCACCGGCGCGGCGTGTCATGGTTGTCCGATTGGCGCTCCGTGCAATCCTGGGGAGGGATGATTCTCATCGTTGCAGGGCTTGCGCTCATCGAGCCCAGCAGCGCATTCCCGGGTTTCTGGGTGCTGCTTCCCGTGCTCGGGACCGCGCTGATCGTCAATGCGGGGCCGAACACGTTCTTGAACGGCCGCTTGCTGAGTTGGCGTCCGGTGGTGTGGGTGGGGCTGATCAGTTACCCGCTGTATCTGTGGCATTGGGCCCTGCTCTCACTGGTGGTCATCGTCTTTGGCGACAACAGCCCGACGTTTCGCCACGTATCCAGGCTTGTGCTGGTAGTGGTGTCGATTCTGCTGGCTTGGCTGACCTACCGCTACTTCGAGGGACCGGTCCGCAGGAGTCGGAGTGGGTTCACCACCATTGGCCTCACCGTGGCGGTTGCGACATTGGGTGTGGCGGGCTTGGCTGTTTACGTGGCGACAGGAGTGCCAGACAGGCCAGCAAGTTTTGTTTCCGCCAGAGCCGAGCAGTACGTCAAATCCATGCAACTGGATGCCCTTGCCAACTCCCGGGACTGCTTCAATCCACAGACCAAAATGACGTTTTTGCAGAAACAAGGCCATGACGCGTACCTGCCCGATAAATGGTACTGCGAGGTTGGCGACGTACACTCCAAAACGGTGATGCTCGCTTATGGCGACAGCCATGCGCGGGCCATGGTCCCGACCCTGGACAAGTACGGCAAGGCTACCAACACGAAGATCGTTTTTTCATCCATCGGAAGTTGCTTGCCACTCGCAGACGTCATCGTGCGCACCGATTATTCGAGCGCATGTCACGAGCTGGGCAAGAAAGTAACCCGCTTCGCCAGTGAAGAGCGGCCGAAAGCCATCATATTGATCGAGGCGTGGGCGAGTTATCTCGGTACTGGAAACATTCACATCCAACGCTCAATCACAGGCGAGCAAGCGATGCGTACCGCGTTGAGCGAAACGCTTGGCTTCTATCAGAAACTGGGGACCCCTGTCGTGCTCATGGAGGACAACCCCCACCAACTCACCCCGGTCCCCAAGGCGGCCATCCGATTTGCCGTGAACCCGTCGGACCAACGGTTGAACGCCAGTGCGGTGACGCGACTGGGAGATGAGCAGCGGCAAGCGGGCGCCAATTCGATACTCAAATCAGTCGCCTCGCAGTACCCGCTGGCGTCGGTACTGGAGGTCGGCGACGCGCTGTGCAACGCCGACATATGCCCGTGGGTAATGCACCATGAGTTTCTCTACTACGACCTGGATCACTTGAGTGCAGCGGGCGCGCTGCAGGTCTATCCGACGTTTGCGGCGCATATGGACGCCATACGGCGTCACGGCGGCTTGAGCAATTAGTGTGAGCATGGCTGCAGGTGGGGAGACCAGCGCCGCTGTGCCGGATGGGTGCCCGCCCAAGCAGGCCTGGCGCATTGATTGTGGCTGGCGTGGCCTAAAGAAGCAGCTTTCGCCATGCGACCTCCACTGCCAACGCTCGTGCCAGGGCCTGGTTATCGGGCAAGCGTTGCAGGTCCAGCAGCCGGTCCATGCACCATTCACCGGGTAGTATCGCGCGGCAGTACGCCAGCAATGTCGGTGCCACTGCGCGCCTGCGCAGATAGCGCCCTGCAGCGTTGATGAAGGGTCGTGCGAATACCGGCCGTGAGCTGCTCATCCATGCGTGGAATCGCATCCTGGCATGCGGGCCATCACTAAACCGGAAACCGTACTCCGACATCTGGCGAGCCACGCCGGTGTGCAAGGCATCGATCAGACGGGCTTCCAGCAACCCGACGTCTTTCCACGCCAAGGGCAAGCGCCAGGCCAGTGCAACCGCCACTGGGTCCACCAAGGGAGTCATATAGTACCCATGGCGTACGGCTACGCTGTTGTTCACCGCCATCCAGTGATGGCAACGAAATAGTGGATAGGCGAGTTCTATCCGGCTGCGCTCGACAGGTTGGGTGAGGTTGTCGCTGGATACGCCCACCGCGCACGCAATGGCTGTCGCCATGCGGTTCTCATAGGTCGACAGGGCGCCGGGCTGCCGGAGCACCCGCCGATCGAAACCACGATAGAAGGCACGCACGATGTCCATGGCGCTGAAGCGGCGGTCGGGGAGATGGAAGTAGTTGCGAAAGATTTCACCACCGCCGCCGTTCAGGCCCAGACGACCGCCTGCAGTCTGGTCGAGGCGCGTTTGCTGGTCGACGCCCGAGTCGTACACGCCATCATTTGGAAGTCCGTCGAAGAACAGCGAGCTGGCGACGAGACGTTCGAGATTGGGTGGCGCCAGTTGTGCGTCCAGTGTGCTTTTGTCGATCACATCCAGCGGAATATCGACGCTGCCCGCGACGGAGCGGGCAATTGAGACATCTCCAGACGTCTCTTTGCCGTACACAAACAGCTCCGGTCGATTCCCCGACGCCAGCAGACCCGCCAGGATGAGGCGCGAGTCGAATCCACCAGAAATCGCCGCACGCGTGTGCGACGGGAATGCCGCCGCCGTTTCCGCGAACACGGTTGCGAGGTGCGCCGCGACTTGTTCCACCGCCGCGTCGAGGGTGGCAGGGATTGCCGCCACACCGCTGTCCCATAGACGCGTGCGGTCGTACCGGACGTTTCGGGTCAGGTCCAGCCCGCTGCCAAGCGGAAGCGTGGTGACACCCTCGGCGACGGTCTCGTCGGAGTGCGAGGCCCCCAGTAGCACGTACTCAACCGCAGCCGCCGCATTCAACCCGACCCGGCCGGCGTAGGCGCAGGTCGCAAGCCAGCTGCTGCTGTGAAACAACCTATCGGGACTCGTGTACAACCGGACAAAACCGAGGCCGTCGTTCAGCACCAGACACTGGTGCGCGATGCGCAGAAACAGTACGAAGTTTCCGCGCAGCGAAGCTTCGTCGATCTGCCTGCCGGCGCTGCTGTCTTCGATCAGCGATCCCAGCGCTGCCTTGCCAAATTTGCCGCCGTACCACAGCGGCCCCACGCAGTACGCGTTGCCGAGCGGCGTCTGGAGTTCAAGATTTTCCACTTCAAGCTGGGATGGCGACGCCCAAGCGACCATGGCGCCGCCGTTCCAGTCCAAGCGGGGTCCCGGGACAAACCCTTGTTGCTGCATGGAACCCGATGCGCGACGCACGCCCTCCGGGTTGGCGCCAGTAACCGATACGTAAAGCGCGTTGAGCATCTGTTACCTCACTCGAGGTAGAAGGGGAATCCGAGTGTGTTTCCCACCCGAGTGTTACTGCGGCCCATGCCCCCAATGCCGGGCTCACTCGTGATGCGTGGTCTATCAGGTGAGTGCGCGAAGCCGTGCTACGGTCTTTTCGACCAATGGCAACATTTTCCAACGGGCAATGACTGCGTCAAGCGCTCCGCGCCGGCGGTATCCACCCCAATAACACAGTGAAAAATACAGCTGTGCCCAGCGTAGCGCGCGCATGTCGACCGCGTCGCCAAAGCCGGCAAGGAAGGCGGTTTCCGCCAACTCATGGCGGCGACGTGCACGGACGCCGATGCCGCCAAGATTTGCGAGCCAGAGGTGATTCACAAAAGGTGCAAGATCGTAGACTGCTGCGCCCGTAGTCGCCCGCTGAATGTCCAGGCCCACGTACCGTGTAGCGTTGCACAACATGTTGCTGGGCTTGAAATCGCCGTGGATCCGCACCCCATCCATGGCAAGCGTGTCGACATCGCGGCCGACGCGCGCAAACAGCTCGCATGCAGAACGCAGCTTGCGGTCTGCAGCGAACGCGCTGCCGTAGGTCGCCTCCAGGTAGTCAATCCGCTTGCCCACTTCAAGCCCTTGCCTGACGTCGCGGCCACCGCCCGCTCCATGCAGCTTGTGCAGCCAAACTCCTGCCGACTGGAACGCCACGTACACTCCCGTGGCGTTCAGCTTGCGGGCATGGCGATCGAGCTCTTCGCCTGGGAACAACCCAGTAATCATGACGCCATGGTCGGCAACCGCGAGAAAGCCCAATGGCTCCAGCGTTCCGTAGCGTGCGCAACCAGCGAATACAGGTTGAAGCGCGCACAGGGTTTCATACTCCTCGCGTACCTCGGCGCAGCCATCCGGGTCAGTGACCCTGCCGCGGCTCGCCTTGGCCACAATTTGCGCGCCGCATTGCGCGCATTGCAACCGATGGATACTGGAGTTCTGGCGCGCCGTCGGCCTGGCTGCCCACACCCACTGGGCATTGGCATGGCACTGTGCGCACGCGAAACGTGTGTTGAGTGCTTGTGGTATGTCGAGACCTGACATGGCCTAGCCAAATAGAATCTGGTTGCATCTTGGGAAACGCGATGCGGCGCGCCGGAATTCATCCAACAACGGATGCCGAACGATTCGTGCGCCGACCAGCCACCCTGCGCAGCCCGCAACCACGGCACCGCAAAGGGCGGGAATCATATGTTGCTGGATCAGGCCGGGCCAGAATGCCACCACCGCTGGCGCGATGCAGGTGGTAATCGTCACCGCAATACTCGGAACTACCGCTCTCGCGCATTTGCCCATGGATAGCGGTTCATAGCTGCGCAGCCGCCGGTAGTAGAGAACTGTCGCCGCGATATACACCAGTACCTGAACCGCTGCGACGGCCGTGACGCTGTACAAGGCCGCCACAATCGTTACACCAATCCGCACCAACTGGTATTGCACTTCGATGAGCGTCACGGCACCCACGTGGCCCAATGCAACCAGGAACTGACTGCATTGGTACGTCAAGGTACCCACGATGGCAGCGGCACACAGCCAGCGCATCAGCGGCACCGCTGCATCCCATTGGCTACCGAACAAGACGCGGATGATCGGGAATGCCAGCAGTACGCCGGCGGCGAAGAACGGCCAGCTGATACCGGTGAGATAGACGAGGGATCTCAGGAAAAGCTGCGGGGCGGCGCCGGTTTCGCGGTGTTCGCGCGCAAACGCCGGGAACGCGACGCCGTTGATCGCGCCCACGAAGGTGCTGCTATACATGTTGACGATACCGTAGCCGCGCGAATAAAGGCCGGTGGCGGCCATGCCCAGCATGCGACCAATCACGAGATTCGCGGACTGATCGCCCACCTGTCGTGCAATATCGGCGATGGTCCGGTTGGATCCGAAACCCAGTACGCGCTTCCAGTGCAACAGGCTGAGACCCGTGACCCGGTACTGCCTGCCCCACAGGGCACAACCCGCCACCATCACCAGGATGCCGACCACCGAAGACCAGGCCATGCTCATGTAACTGAAACCGGCATACGCCAATCCGACCGTGGTGCAGCTGCGTGTGATGTTCTCGCCCAGGCGGATCCTGAGCAGCTTTCCGAACTCCAGATCGCGTTTCATCAACGTCTGACTGATGGCGCCAAATGGCAGCAGCACGAAGACGATACTGACCACCTGCAATACATCGGACACACCGGGGTTGCCGTAAAACCTTCCTGCGACTCCGCTGAGCGCAAACAACGCAATACCCAGCGACCACGCAATCACCAGGTTGATCGTGAAAACGGTGCGAATCTTCTGCTCGTCGAGCTCTTCTTCCTGGATCAGGAATTCGCTCACGCCGAAGTCGCGCAACATCTGGACCAGTGCCACCAGACCGGCCGCCACGGAATAAATGCCGATCTCCGTGGGCGTCAGGAGGTGACTGACGACGATGACCCCGCCGAAAGTGAATACCAGACTGACAAGTGTTTGGACGAAAGACAGCGACAGCGCCTTGCGTACGCTGTTATTGGGCTTTCTGCCGCCTATGCTCACGATACGGCCGCTGCCGATTGCGATGGCCTCGCCCGCGCGGATTCCGCGGCCGGCGTGATCCGTTCCGCGACGATATAGATTGCCTCGCTGACCAGCGAAGCCAGGCGATAACGTTGCACCTCGCGCAAGCCCGATTGTTGCAACAGAACCCTGATGTCGGCGTTGCTGACGGGGTAGTTTGCGGAAGCCTGATTGCCCAACCAGTGTTTCACGCGCCGCCGGAACCGCTGGTAGCCCGAATCGAGGCTGTGGTTGATCACCACGATCGAGCGACTCAGCCTGGCGACACCCGTGAGAAACTCGACCTGCTGATCGAGCGGGAAATGCATCAGAACCCTGGCGCACAGTGCAGCGTCATACAACGGTTCGTGTGGCCGCGATGCCTTGACATCCACGACCTCGCAGGCGAAGCGACCCGGGAAGCCACGCAGACGTTGCCTTGCTATTTCCAGCATTTCGGCGGAAATATCCAGGCCATGCACCCGGTAACCGGCGGCCAGTAACGGCTCGGCCAGTCGCCCCGTTCCGCACGGCGCGTCGGCGATCGTTTGCCCCTTGGGAACGCGGGCAAAACACTTCACGATGGTGCGTTTTTCCAGATGGTTGAATACCCGTCCCGGAACGCTCGCAAAACGCTTTCGGTCGTACTCGCTCGCGACCTTCCGGCTCTGGTAATGCTCGTCGGGACTCCAGTTCATGTTTCGCGCCCTCGAAAGGCTTGCGGATGGTCGGGGATCTCAGGGGTGAGACGGTGTCACGTCAGTGGACTCGCGGAACATGTTTTCGGGCGTGGCGGCAGCACCATCCAGCATGCCTGCAAGCCTCGCTGCACCCGCGCTTCTTGCGTATCCCACTACGGCTTGCCTGCGCGCAACGGGGGCACGGCCTTCACGCACCGAGCGAACGAACGCGGGTAGCCGAGTGGCAATCGCATCAACATCATCAATCGGCACCGGCTCCGCACTGTCCGTGCTGCGTAATACTGCAGCCGTGTCTCCGTGCTCGCCCACCAGCGCGAAGATCGGCCGCCCGATGCGCAGGTATTCGTACAACTTCGCAGGAATCTGGCGGTCGAAGCGCTGGCCCTGGAACAACAACAGCGCATCCGCGCGAGCCTGTTCCTCGAGCGCCTCCCGATTGGAAGCTGGGGGCGCCAGCGTCACCATCTCCCCGAGTCCCAGACGCTCGATTTCGCGCGTGTACATTGCTTCCGACCCACTGGCTCGCAACACCACGTGGACGTCGGCAGCGCCCAGCGCGCCGTTGGCCTGAAGGCGCGCAAGTGCCGCAAAGAACGGCGCTGGATTGCGGCCATCCGCATACAACAGGCCGCTGTGCACCAGTACCAGGGGGCGCCCTGGCTGCGACGGTGGTTCGGGAAGCCCGTTGAACGCGATCTCGTCGTAACCGTTTTCGATCACTGCGAGGCGGCCCTCGGCATGCGCTGCGGGATAGCTCCCTGCAAAGGCGCGCAGGGCTCCCGGCGTAGTGACTACGACACGCGATGCATCCTGCAGTACGCGTCGTTCCCAACGCTGCTGTGAGGCAACAGCATAGGGATTTTCGGCTTCGACCGAGCTGGCGACCGGGTCCCGGAAATCCGCGACCCACGGCAACCCGGTGATACGGCTCAGGGTCCGAGCAATGCAGTGTGCAGTCATGATGGGATAGGTGGACCAGATCGCGCACACCTGATGACGACGGATCAGGCGCATTCCCTGCACGACCGCCGCCGGCCACCAGGAGCTCCAGCGATCGGGCTGCGCCAGAAATCCGGGATACTTCCCGCCGATACCAAAATGGCGCCGGGCATCGAACGCCAACGCGCGGTGTGTCACGCAGCCTTCTGGAATGAGCTGAGCGGCGATCGGCGCAGTGCGTGGGTAAGCCAGCGCCCGCGCCGACAACACAACGGGCTCCCAGCCAAATGCCGGCAGGTGGCGCGCAAAACCAAGCGTGCGCAGGTGCCCGCTTCCCATCGCAGCAGGCGGGAAATGGAAGGCGATCATCAAGACTTTCCTGCTCACGTCCTCACTCCGCAAGCGCACTGTGCACCGGCGGCGATCGCACGCCCACACCGAGGCCGCGGCTCCGCTCGCCCGTCAGTTGTGCCCCACCCTCCTGCACATGCAGTCCCAGCAGTGCGCACACGGCCATCAGCTGGTAGCTCAGGTCAAAATAGGTCATCGGCAGGAAGGCCCCGGCTGCCATGAACGCTATCAGGGCCACCTGCAACATGGATGCAAGATCGTACGCCCATTTTTGATCTGGCAGGTCCCGCGTGCTCTTCCGAACGCGGCTGCAATTTCGCCAGCTGGCGAACATCAGCGTGAGAAAAAGGACCAGCCCGGGGAAACCCTGCTCACCCAATACGCGAAAATAAATGCTGTGTATGGCGCGTTGCTCGGCGCCATCAGGCGCAAAGGCGTCCCACAAGGGTGCACTTAGATAATCGTCGAACCCTCCACCCACCAATGGGTGGTGAATGGCGACGTTCGCGGCGAATTTCCAGGATTGTATCCGTGACTCGCCTGAAGAAGTCTCCCTGGCCTGATGCAGCGTGTCCATGCGCGCCGCCCATTCGGGCGGCATGAAATGATAGGCGACCAAACCCACCGCAACCGCAACCAGGACAACAGCAAGCCGGCGGCGGCTCTTCAAGAACAGGGCGCCGGCGACGATGGCCAGACCTATCAGGCCACCCCGCGAATACGTGCCCAATACCGCGATGCCGGTAAACAACATGGCGATGCCCATCCCAATGCGCACGACTCGCGGAGACGAGTGCAGCTGCAGATAGCGCATGAGCGGAAGCGTCATGCATAGCGCGAGTGCCAAGGCATTGTTGTCGGCAATGAAACTGTTGGGAGGTCCGAGCACATTGCTGCTACCGCCGTGCGTAACCGTGAACAGGCCACCCTTGAGGCCATAAAATCCCAGTGAAACGACAATGACCCATATAAGCCAGTGAATACGCTCCCGGCTGTTTACCATCATCAAGGTGACAAACACCATGACCAAGACCTTGGCAAACTCCTGCCATTTGCTCCAAGCCGAATCTGGCACTGCCGCATAGAAAGTGGTAATTCCGGTCCACATCAGAAACAGGAACAGGAAAACGCTGATCGGAGACTTGGGAATCTTTTTGCTTTCCTTGCTGAACGCCAAACCGACCAGCGTGACGATGGCAATCAGCTGCACCCAGGGGAAACCGACGGCGAAGCCGAAGCACAACCGGTTGGGGTTCATGTAGCCGAGCCAAGACCACGCCAGCAGGCCCCAGTACGGCCGCTTCAGAATGAAGGGGAGCATCCCGAAGATAAGTAGCGCAAAGGCGATATCGCGCATGGCGTCAACCTGCTTCCAATTGCAGCATGAGTGCGTCCATGAAGAACTTGGCGGCCCAGTTTGGATAACGGTTTTTCATGTAGCCGCCTGATCGCGGATACGAGCCCGACACTCCACCACGCACCGCCCCGTCGGTCGCAGTCACATCCTGGATGGACAGATTGAAGCGATTGGCGCGTTCCACCACCGGTTTCCAGGCATGTTCGCCGGTTTCCGCCGCCAGACGCTGCCAGATGATCGCCATTTGCGCGTTGCCGGTCACGCAGGTCCAGCGGCTTGCCGCCCGCCAGGCAGAATCCAACCGGCCGGGCAAGGCACCGTCGCGGCGCTGGGCTTGCGCGACGGATCGCGCCACGCGCGCCGCGGCATCCACAAAGGCGCTGCTGGCAGCGATCAAGCCGACTTCCAGAATGCCGCGCGTCGCATACGCGATGGTATGCGTAAGCGGACGATCGTTGTCTTCCAGGTCGTTGTTCTCCAGCCATCCGTTGGGATGCATCTGGGCAAGTGCCCACTGCACATTGCGCACGGCCGCGTCCAGATAACGGGGCTCCTGCAAGGCGCAGCTGGCCTTGGCCAGCGCGAACGCCACGCGTGTGTTGTAGGTATTCACGGCGTGGGCGGCAAACGGCGAAGCAAAACGCCGCCATGCGCCATCCGGGTCCTGAGCGGCCACCAGCCAATCCGCCGCGCGCAGCGCCGAGTCACGAAAGCGCGCGTCCCGCGTCTGCTGCCAGGCGGACAGCCAGCCAAACAACACCTGTCCGGTGTTGAAGATGGTCGGCACCGCCTGTGTCGTATCCAACGTACCGGCACGCACACTCCCATCAGGGAGCTGGATGGCCGATTCCCACTCGGCCATGCGGATGGCGCGTTCCCGGTATTCGCTTTGACCGGAGAACTCCGCGTAGCGCAAGAAGGTCGGAATGATGTACCCGGTGGTTTCCGGATAGGCGCCAGCCCACTGACGTTTCACCGCATCGTAATAGGCGCTGACACCGCCGCAGCCGGTGGCGTCCTGGGCGCGCGCCAACCATTCGGCGGCGGCCTGCAGCCCACGGCGCGCATCCACGGCTGGACGTGTCCAACGTCCGGACAGGAGGTTGGTGACCGCGCTCATGGCTTGCTCCTGGCCGCAGGTGGTCCCGGCATCAGCTTCAAAGTTCGACGGTGCAGCGCGCGCCAGGCGTGTTGCAGGCTTCGCACCAGGCACGGCATCGGATCACGCCACCGGCACAAGGCATCGGCCACATGACCACCGCGCGGATGGCCCTGCATGAGCCGCTGGCCCTGGGCGGCTGCGGACTGCACGTCCTCGGATCGCACCCGCCATACGACGGGCCGTTTCGTCGCGACGGCCGCCGGGAACGGCAGATCGAGCTCGGAGCACCATGCGGCGTACGGCAGATTGACGCCGTTCAAGGTCGCCACTTCCTCTTGGTAATCGGTACGCCCAACCGTCGGCTCCACCATGCGGAACTCGCCGCTGCGCGTGTCGCGCTTGTACTCCATGCTGGCCATGCCGATCACGCCCGCGGCCTGGAAAAATCGGGTGGTCATGGCGGAAAGGTCTGCATGGACTTCCGGAGCCGCGGTGCAACTGGCCGTACCGCCCACCTGTGGCGGCCACGATCGGATTTTGCGACCGGTGAATGACCCGACAACCCGGCTCTGCCGATCGAGGTACTGCAGACAAAAGTAAATATTGGAGTCCGGGCCCTCGATCCACTCCTGCACCACCACGTCCGCCATCACCGGCAGGATGCGACGGATCAACTCGACGCCTTCCGCGGCGCTCTCCACGCGATACGCCTTCTTGAACCGCCGCCCATAATCGGCATCCCGTTCGCCGGGCTTGATCACCACCGGATAACGCAGGCCCTCGAGCGCGGACAAATCCGCGAGTGTGCGAACGTGCACCAGCGGCGGAATGGGGCTGCCGAGTTGTTCGGCGCGCTGCTGGAACCCCTGTTTGTGCAACAAGGTATCCACGACGCCTCTGGGCGGCAGGCTGAATCGATAAAGGGCGGACAGCCGATCGCGATGATGTGAAACGGTCTTGACGCTTTCTTCCCGGGTCAGGAGCAGCACCGGGCGCACACCGGAGAACTGCGTCGTACCCAGGCGCACAAGGTCTTCGACCAGCGTTTCACCGTGCGCCGCGCGTATCTTCAAGGGCTGCGCCGCCCGGGTGTGCATTTCCGGGCGCTGCACATCGGAATCCAGCAACCAGACCGGGACCCGCGCGCGCGCCAGGCTGCGCGCCACGCCCAGGCCATTGGCTCCGGCGCCCAGTACCAGCGCAGGCGTATCAACGCTCATGCGCCCCTCCCGTGCTGCGCCGCTGGCGGTCGAGTGCGTCGGTATAGACGGCGCGGTAGCGTGCCACGCTCGCCGACCAGGTGCGTTCGCGCTCGACGAACTCCCGCCCATTGGCTATCACCTTGTCCCAGTTCGCGGGAGTCTTCAGCAGCTTGATCAGACACTGCGCGAGGGCCTCGGCCGATCCTGCAGGAAAAAGATGGCCATTGTGGCCGTCGCGAACCAGCTCGCGGTGGCCGCCGACATCCGAAGCGGCCACCAGCTTGCCCATGGCCATCGCCTCGAGCGGCTTCAGCGGCGTCACCAATTCCGTCAGCCGTCGCGAGATACGCGGATAGACCATGACGTCCATGGCGCTGTAGTAGCGGGTGACTTCGCTGTGCGGCACGCGGCCGACGAAATGCACGACGCGCTCAAGGCCGAGGTGGGTGGCCAGCGCCCGCAGATCGGCGTCCTGCGGCCCCCCGCCCAGCAACAGCAGGCGTGCCTGCGGCACTGCGCGCAGCACCAGCGGCATTACCCGGAGCAGCATATCCAGCCCCTCATAGGCGTAGAACGAGCCGGCGAACCCCAGCGTGCTCCCGCGCGTCAGTCCATATGCCTCCAGCAACTCCACATCGTTGGTGGCCGTGAATCGAAATTGGGAAGTATCCACGGCGTTGGGAATGACGGTGATCTTGTCTGCGGGAATGCCGCGCTTCAGCATGTCGCCACGCAAGCCGTCGCAGATCGTGGTCACGGCGTCTGCCCGTTGCAGGGCCCGGGTTTCCAGCGCGCGCGTTAACCGATATCGCGGCCCTCCCTCTCGCGCCGTACCGAGGTCGACGGCAGCGTCTTCCCAGAACGCACGGACTTCGTACACCACCGGGATGCCGACGGCCCGGCCCACCGCGAGCGCGGGGAACGCGTCCAGCGCCGGGGAGTGCGCATGGATAATGTCGGGACGCACGCTGTCCACCACTTCGGCCAGCCGGGTCTGCAATGCGCGCATCAGGTAGCGATGCTGGACCAGCGGCAACCTCGCCAGGAAGCCGGACGCCGGCGGGGTGCGGTAAAACATCCAGTCGCCGACATGTTCCTCACGCTGCCGGTCGTTGCCCTGCTTGGGACCGGTCAGTTGCATCGTTTCCCACCCCAGCGCACGCTGCGCCCTGAGGATGGCGAGCGTCCGGAATGTATAACCGCTGTGCAAGGGCAGCGAATGGTCGAGCACGTGCAGGATACGCAACGGCCGGTCGGCCGACGTCCCCGGCCGAGCTTGACGCTGCGCGATGCTCAAGACGTCGTTCATGGCTCTGCCCCGGGTGTCGCGCCACCTGCAGCGGCCAACAACACCTGCGCATAAAGTGCGTGCTGCGCTTCCACGACCGGCTGCCACCCCAGCCGCTCCGCCACGCCGCGGGTGGCGGCACGTGTCGGCGCCCGGTCCCGCAACCGCAGCCATGCGGCGGCAATGGCTTCGTCACTCCGCTGCGCGGCGATCTCCCCCGCTTCGGGCGTATCCAGCAATTCGCTGACTCCGGCAAACGGCGTGGCCACCACCGGCGTACCACAGGCCAGGGATTCCAGCACGACGTTGGGCATGCCTTCACGGCTCGATGCCTGCACCAGCACGTCTGCCGCGTTGTAGTAGTCACACAGTTCCGCGTGGGAGATGGCGCCAAGCAGCCGCACGCGCGCGCGGAGACCAAGCTGTTCCACCAGGCCGCGCAGCTTGCGCTGTTCCGGCCCCTCGCCGACGATCAACAGCGTCGTATCCGGCACGCGCGCCAGCGCCGCGATGACGATGTGCACACCCTTGAGTGCGACCAGATGGCCCACCGTCAACCACACCGGACCCGTGAGGTCCAACTTGGCGCGAATCACCGTGCGGTCCCGCGGCTCGAAACGATCGAGATCAACGCCATTGCGCAAAACCGTAATCTTCCCGGGATCCACACCCAAGGCGGCGACCTGGTCCTTGAGCGCTTGCGATACCGCCACGATGGCAGCGGCGCGCCCTGCCGCCCACTGGATTTGCGCCCTGGGTCGACGATAGTGCGGGATCCACATCACGTCGGTACCGCGCGCGGTGATCACCACCGGTTTGCCCAGCGCCGCACCAAGCCGTACTGCAGCCACGCCATCCGGGTAGAAGTAGTGGGCATCGATGAGATCGAAGTCGGTCCCGTTGGCTTGCAGTTCCCGGAGGACCGGCAGAAGCGCGCGATACATCAACCATGGCGCGATGCTCATGCCCAGTTTCGGAATGGCCGGATAGCGGGGATGGCTGATCTGGATGCCATGGCGCTGCTCATGCGCAGGCACCCTGGCAAATGCCGAGTAGGCCCCGAAGCGCTGATGCCGAAACGGAAACCATGGCACCGGCGCCACAACGGTCGCGGTAATCCGGCCGGAATCCACGAGGTGGCGCAGCCGCTCCTCGACAAACACGCCGTGGCGCGGTTGGACGGCATTCGGATACAGGCTGGTGAATACCAGCAGACGGATCCTGCGTTCGCCACCCGCTTCAGCTCTGCTTCCGGCACTCCGCCGCGCCGCGTCGAAGTTTTCGCCTGCCGACGGCATGACACCGTCGGCAATACCATTGACCGATGCCGTCTTCATGGCACGGCCTTCGACAGCGCACCCGGAGGGCTGTCGAACAGTTTGCCGATCCAGGCAGTGCCGGAGCGCGGCATCCCGAACACCAGAATGCAGCGACTCATGGCTGTGCCCCAGCGGCCACGACCCTGCACGCCGGCCCGGCGGGGGCCGCGGCAGCGGGCTGCTGCATGTGGCGCAGAAAGGCGTCCAGCATCAGCAGGCTCCACAGCGTCGCGCTGTGATCGTGCCGGCCAGCCGCATGTTGGCGCACCAGTCGATCGAGCACGGCCGGCTCGAAATACCCGCATTCAGCAATGGCTCCGGCAAGCAAGGCGTCCCGAGCGCGCTGTGCGAGTGGGCCACGCAACCATGCCGCCAGGGGCACACTAAAACCCATCTTGGTTCGGTACAGCACGTCGTGCGGCAAATCCGCTTCGAGCGTTTTCTTGAGGATGTATTTGCCGGTACTTCCTCTCAGCTTCAGCCCGGGCGGCAACGAGGACGCCCACTCGACCAGACGGTGATCGAGCAGAGGTACGCGGACCTCCAGGCTGTGCGCCATGCTGGCGCGGTCCACCTTGGTCAGGATGTCGCCGGGAAGCCAGGTCTTGAGGTCCAGGTACTGGGCCAGCAGCAGCGGATGATCGGTGGGCGCGCGTTTTGCGTGGGCGCGGAACACGGCAAGCGCGCTGTAACCCTGAAGTTCGCGCTTGAAGCTCGCGCTGTACAGCTGTTGGCGCAGCGCCGCCGAGGTGGTGCTGACGGTGTGGAAATAGGCTTCCACATCGTCGCGGGCGAGGGCTTGCAGCGTGGTCCTGGCGCGCAGCGGGCGCGGCGCCCAGTCAGCCTTGGGATAGATGCTGCCCAATAAACCAAACACCGGCCTTCTCAACGCCAGCGGCAGGCGCGCGCGCAGCCCGCTTTCCCACGCATGCAGGCGGTAGCGCCGGTAGCCGGCGAAATTCTCGTCGCCGCCGTCGCCGGACAGCGCCACGGTCACCTGGGTGCGCGCCAACTCGCACACGCGGTACGTCGGCAGCGCCGAACTGTCGGAGAACGGTTCGTCGTAAACCGCCGCCAGCGTGTCGAGAAGTGCGTAATCATCGGCACTGACCCGCTGCTCGAAATGCTGCGTATGCAGATGCCGGGCCACGCGCCGCGCATAGGCGGTTTCGTCGAAACCGCCATGGTCGAAACCGATGGAGCAGGTGCGCACCAGTTGGTGCGACGCCCGGCTCATGCTGGCCACCACGGCGCTGGAATCCACGCCGCCGGAAAGAAACGCGCCGAGCGGCACGTCCGCGATCATCTGGCCTGCCACGGCTCTGTCCAGCAAGCTGCGGAGCTGCGCTGCGCCCTCGTCCGCAGTCATGTCGGCCGCAAGATTGAACGGCACGTCCCAGTATTGCCGGGGAACCGGTTCTGGCTCGCCGGCGTGCCAGCTCAACCAATGACCGGGCGACAGTTTGAAAATTCCGCGATAGATGCTTTTCGGATCCGGCACGTAGCCGAGTGCGAGATAGTCCTCCAACGCCTGCGGATCGAGCCCGCGTTCCACGCCGGGATGCGCCAGCAGTCCCTTGAGTTCGGAAGCGAACACCAGATCGCCGGAACTGGTGAAGCCGTAATGCAGCGGCTTGATGCCAAGGTGATCGCGGGCCAGATAGACGCGCTGCGTACGCATGTCCCACACCGCGAACGCAAACATGCCAACGAGGCGCGTGAGGCAGGCTTCACCCCACTGTTGCCAGGCACGCAGCAGGACTTCCGTGTCGCAGCGGCTGCGAAACACCACGCCCCGCGCCTCCAGTTCGGCTTTGAGCGATGGGAAGTTGTACAGCTCGCCGTTGTAGACCAGTGCGAGACCAGCCGCTTCATCCACCATCGGCTGCCGCCCATTGTCCAGGTCGATGATGGACAGGCGACGATGTCCCAGACCCACGCCCTGGCCGAGATACAGCCCGGCTGCATCCGGTCCGCGGTGCCGCTGCGCATCCCGCATGGCCAGCAGAATTCTTTCATCCACACCGGCATGCTGCGACGAGACGATTCCGGTCAGACCACACACGTCAATTCTCCTTGTGCCCGGTCAAGCCGGACATCACGCGTGGCTGTACGGCGTCCGCCTGCCGGCCCAACAGTTCGTCGTACAGTGCGACATACGCGGACACCATTGCACGCAAACTGAAATGCGCAGCGACGCGCGCGCGCCCGGCGTCGCCATGCCGACACCGCAGTTCTTCGTCTGCGACATAGGCGCGCAGAGCCACCGCAAGGGTGTGCGGATCGCCGGCCGGCACCAGCGTACCGGTCACCCCGGCCTCGACCATCGAGGCTACGCCCCCGACGTCGGTTGCGACCACGGGCAACCCGGCGGCCATGGCTTCCAGCAAGGTGATCGGCATGCCTTCGGCAACGGAAGACAAGGCAAACACGTCACACTCCGCCAGCAGTTGCGCCACATCACCGCGGTTGCCGAGCAGCCGCACCGTTTCCGTCAAGCCAAGCTGGACAATCTGCTGCTCCAATTCCCCGCGTTGCGGCCCGTCACCGGCGATGATCAAGCGGCATGCGGCATTTTTGCGCCCGTCTTCTTCACACAAAAGCTTGAACGCGAGGAGCAAACCTGCGTGATTCTTGACCTTGTCAAGGCGTGCCACATTGCCAACCAGCACGGTGCCCGGCGGCGCAAAATCGCCCAGCTGCCTGCGCGGCCCGGAGCGAATGCGCGGCACATCGAATGGCGCCGCGTCGATTCCGTTCGCGATATGCGTCACCTTGGACGATCGAATGCGCACACGCTCCGTGAGCCAGATCCGCAAGTCCGGTGACACCACGACATATCGCCCAACCAGCGGCGCCATCCAGCGCCGCAACCGGTGGTATCTGGGATTGTCTCCACCCGGATCGGCAGCGTCGCGTCCGTGTTCGGCGTGGACCAGTCGATGTACGCCGGCCAATTTCACCACCGGCGCCAGATCCAGCGTCCCGATGTTGTAGGTCTGCACCAGGTCGGGCTTCAGCGCGCGCAGCGCGCGCCAGAATCGAAAATAGCAGGGCCAGTCCTTGCCCGACTTCTTTTCAAGCGACACGCATGCGGTGACCGCGTTCTCGATTTCGTGCCGCAATGCTCCGAAGCCCGTCAGCGCAATCACTGCGTGGCGGTAACGATCATGCGTCGCGTTGATCAGCGACACCACGACGCGCTCCATGCCACCGGTGTCCAGCCGGTAGAGCACGTGCACGATCAGCGGCCGCTCGTTCATGGCTGGCTCCGCGCAAGACCGGATGGCCGCTGCGCCTGCACATCCGACGCGCCGGGCGCGGGCAGCGCCTGCGCAAAGGCGTGCAACTTCGTCCGCACCCGATCGGCATCGTCGCTGACAACCGACGACGACAATGCCCACACCGAAGATCGCGGCACCTGCCCGCGCAGTACACCCCACGCCTGCAGCAACTTGGTCAACACTGGCGAGCGGGTGCAGCGGCGCTCCACGCAATACCAGTACCACACCAACCGCGAGCCCGTCGCACCGGCCAGCCGCAGCTCTCCGGCAGTCGTGCTCCACCCGTTGGCGAGCTCCACCTGCCGGCTGGCACGGCTCAGGATTTGCGCATGCGCCGAATCGTAGAGATCGTTGCCGTAGGTGATCAGGGTATGTCCGCGGCGTGGCTTGCCGGTATAGATGGCATGAAACAACTCGACCACATCACCATTGGCGTCCGAGTGATAGGACGCGCGTACCTGCCCTGCCGCCCCCTTGAAGGTCGGCCGCCAGCCGTCCGTGGCGGCTTGCGGGCCGCTCCAGCCCGCGATCGCTGGTGCGGTCAAGCGCATGGTTTCCGGTGGTGCCGATGCCGCGAGTCCGGCGGCCAAGGCTGGGCCCGCGATCAACAGCGCCACCGCCGCCAGCCAAACCACGGTGCGCGCCCTGGCAGGCACGCCGCCACGTGCGGTGGGATGCTCCGGCGCCACGAGTGGGTCGCGGAAGAACCAGCCGGCCAGCAGCAGCAATACCAGCACCGAGCCGAAGAACTGCCAGCCAAAAATCATGTGGTCCGTGCCGGTCGCGTATTCCAGCCCCCAGGTCTCGCCGATCAGCACGGTGAAATACACCCGCAAGCCGTTCGCGACGACCGGCGCCACCGCCGCCATTGCCACGAAAACCACCCGCTTCCACCAGCGCTGGTACATCAGGTAGGCATACAGGCAGCCGAGTGCAGTGCAGGCGATGAAGAATTTCACGCCGCTGCATGCGTCGGCCACCATCCATACCGCCGAGGGCGTGATGATCTCCCGGCCGTTGAGCAGGACCGGTGTGCCGGTCAGCTCCAGCGCACGCACTGCAAAATGCGCCGTGATGTCCTGCAGCGGACCCACCAGCGCGTTGCCCCAGGGAACCGCGAACACCACCAGATAGCCGAGTGGGAACGCCAACACCCATAGCGCGCGCCATCCCCAGCAGGCCAGCACCAGCGCCGGAAACAGCGCCACCAATGCGAAATGCTGCGCCAGATTGATGTCGAGCAGGCGGCCGGCATACCAGACAAACACCAACGCGGTCACCCCTGCCAGACCCCAGACACTCGGCACCGGCGAGTTCGCCTGGAGTTGATGGCGCAGATTGAATACCGTCCACAGGCTCAACGGAAAGATCAGAAAGCCGTACTGGTAAGTTCCATCGTGATCCCAGGTCCACACCAGCGATTGCACGGTCTGCCAGTAGCAGACCAGCAGCACGGCGACGGCGACGGCGAAGGCAACCGCGGCCAGCACCCAGTCGGGCGTGCGCGCGGAAAAGCCAGCCACGGCGGCAAGCGGCCGGTTCATGGGCACGCCTCCAACCCAGCCGTGTCCACGGCATCCACGGAGGCAGTACCGGGCTGCGCATTGCACAGCACGTTTTCATACGTGTCGAGACTGCGCACCCAGTCATAGCGGGACAGCACCTCGGCTCGGGCCGCCGGCACCCGCACGGCTTGCGGCGCATCCAGCCAGCGCAAGGCTTCCGTCGCCATGACCTCGGGCGATGCATCGACGCAGCCCTGGCGACCCGCGAAATCCGCGACGCCCGCGTAGGCCGCAGGCGTCGCCAGCAGGACCTTCTCCATGGCCAGCGCCTCCAGCACCTTGTTCTGAATGCCGCGCGCGATCCGCAACGGTGCCGCCACGGCATGGGCATGCGCCAGGTACGGCCGCACATCCTCTACCCGCCCGGTCACCGTAATACCCGCGAGCTGGCCCAGCGCGCGGACCGCGGCTGTCGGCCTGCTCCCCACGATGTAAAAGCAGGCGTCCTGTCGCCGGGCGGCAATCCGCGGCCAGACTTCGTGCGCGAACCAGTGCACCGCATCCACGTTGGCGCGGTAATCCATCGCACCGACAAACACCACCGCCCGCTCCCCCGGCCGGTAGGGACTGGAACACGTTCGTCGTGGATCCCAATACCCGGCATCCACCCCATTGGCGATACCGTGCACCCGGCCGGCCGATTCCGGCACCAGGTGCCGAAAAAACGCCGCTTCGGCTTCCGAGACAAACACGCTGGCGTCGAATTGCGCGGCAATCGTGCGCTCGAACTCCGCCAGCCGCCGCGCTTCCCGCCGGTACAGCATGCGCTTCACGCCACCATGGGCCTGCTGCGCATACTGGTGCCATTTGTCGGAGTCCACGTCCACGAAATCCATGACCCGGCGCAGTTGGGTGTGCCGCATGACGAACGGCGCCACGCCAGACGAATAGCACAAGGCCAGCTCCAGCTCGTGGTCGGCCAACAAGCGTTCGACCCAGTGCCGCATCACGCGGTCGCGGTAAACCCCAACGGTAAGCGCTTCGCCCCGCGTCAGCGCGGCAAGCGCGCGCCAGCCCGCGCGCCAAGGCGGCAAAGGCCGGACACACACCTCGGCGCACAAGGCCTCGACCGGCGCAAGGTGTCGCCAGTCAGCCGGATCGTCCACGAACGTGCCGAGATACACGTGGTAGCGTTCGGCGAGCCGCTGCAACACGTGGTACGAGCGGATCTTGTCGCCCTTGCTAGGCGGCCAGGGCAGCCGGTGGCAGAGGAACAATACCGATTGCATGCGCTAACCCAGATCCCGCGCAAGCCATGGGCCCAGCGCACAACTCAGCGGCAGCGGCAGCCGCTTCCAAGCCTCGATGAACAGACCGTATTTGCTGTTCGTGGGACTGATATTGGGAACCGTCCTGGCACGCACCAGGTAATAGGCATAGGGCAGCGGTTGCGGCTCAAAGCCCCAATGCTTCTTGAAGTGATAGGAACCGCTGTCCTGCTTGCTGCGGCCGTAGTCGAACAGCCGGGCGCCGCGCTCGACCGCACGTTGCATCACCGCCCAGTACATGAAATCGTTGGCCGCGAGATCACGGCCACGCGCCACGCTGCCGCCGTAATACGGATGCACTTCATCGCGAAAGTAGAAGCTCATGACCGCGGCCACCGGCTGCCCCTGGTGGGTGACTACGGTAACCTCGCAATCCTCGCCAAACGCCTGTTGCAGGCTCGCGTAATAGTTGCGCGACAACACCGGCGTACCCAGATTTCGCACGCTCTCGGCGTACACCCGGTAAAACTCGCCAATACTGCCGTCATGACGCGCTTGCAAGCCGGCACTCACGCCCTTGCGCACCATGGCGCGCTGCTTGCGCGGGATCGCCTTGAGATTTTTGTCATGGTCCGGACAGATCGCTTTGCGGAAGCTGACGTACAGGTCCTTGACCGGCCACGTGGGGTGGCGCAACTCGCGGTCGCGCAGTTCGAGATAATCGACGCGCAGCTCGTCGGCGAGCGCGGTCGCGGCCTGGGTGAGCTGTGCCTCGCTGTCCGGGTCGCCCGCCACCACCCCGCCATACACGCAAAACGGCGTTGAAATCAGCGCGTGGCCAAACAGCCGGCTGCGCATCTCGGTGAGTGGCAGAACGCCCGTGATGACCCCATGCCGTTCCGCGTACAAATAGTGGCAGCGGTGGCCAAGCACCTGCTCAAGGATCCCGCGCCACGCCAGCCGGTGGAAAAACGTGGCCCGCGGCGCACTCTCGACAAAAGTGTCCCAGCGCCGCTCGTCGTCCCTTCCCAAGCGCTTGACGGTGCAAGGGTCGGCGGAATGACGGTCGTCCGCACGGTCGAGCATGTCGCATCCCCCCTCAATGCGCATGGAGTTCGGCGGCCTGCAGCGCTACCACCGGATAGTCGGCGTGGGTGCGGGCGAGAAATACCCGATCCATGCGGTCGAAACGGAAGTCGCGCACGAGCCGCTCGAGTCGGGGCGCCGTGCGGGCCAGGTTCAAATAGTGGCGCACCCGGTTCTTGAGCGTCACGCCGGGCACCCGGGGCTGCTGCGGATCCACTTCCCATGGATGAAAATAGAACACGCCGGAGCGCCGCTCGCTCCGGTTGACGCGTCGCAGGCCGCGCTTGAACAGCGCATACGGCAGCAAGCGGAAATAACCGCCGCCGCCGCACGGCCAGTTGCGCCCGCATAGCCGCACCGTCGTCACCGGGATTTCGAGCAAGCCGGAGCGCTTCGCAAAAAACGGGAATCGCGGCGCCGCCGGCATGCCGTACAAATCATGGTGGATCGGCACGATGCTGGAACTGTAGCGGTAACCCGCTTCGCGCAATTCCTCGTGGGCCCACAACGTGGTGGGTCCAATGGAATAACTGGGTGCCCGGTAGCCATGCACCACGGTACCGGTGACGTCCTCAAGCAGAAGTTTCGTGCGCGTAATGCTGTCGCGAAACTCCGCTCGGCTCAGATTCGTCAGACGCTCGTGGCCGAAACCGTGGCTTGCGACCTCATGGCCGGCGGCGCTGATGTCGCGCACCAGTGCAGGGAAGCGCTCCGCCACCCAGCCAAGCACGAAGAAGGTGGCGTGCACGCTGTGACGCTCGAAAAGGTCCAGCACGCGCCGGGTATTGCCTTCGACGCGGACGGGCCAGTGCGGCCAATCCTCGCGCCGTATACACTTTTCGAAGGCTGCCACCTGGAAATAGTCCTCCACATCCACCGTCATGGCGTTGGTGACGGGTTCGAACTGTGGCGACGCCGTGCTCATTTGCCTTCCTGACCGGAACGCGGGTGCCGCGCGCCGGCAATCATCGCTTCGTCCACGACCGGTGCCAGCGACGACGCGGCCAGCAGTGCTTCCCTGCGTTGGACCTCTTCGCGCATCAATTGCAACATGAATTTGTGGCGTTCGAGGTCCAGCGCGGCAAGTCCGCCTTCCCGTTTCGATGACGCGGCAGCACGTGTCAGATCCAGGTCCTGGGGCATCGCTGGAGCTTCCAGTGTCGGCGGCACGCCGGCCATCTCCTCGTGGATTTCGTCGAGCACGACGGTGAGCGCCGCTTGGTCCAGGTCGTGCAGTTCTTCCAGATAACCGTGCAACAGCAGCCGGTCCATGATGAGATTGATCTTGCGCGGGATGCCCCCACTGACCCGGTAAACCCCGCTGAAAATTTCCGGCGCCAGTTCCGGGTCGTTGTTCCAGCCGACGGCATGCAGGCGGTGCAGGATGTACGCGTGGCTCTCCTCCTCGCTCATTGGTTCGAGCCGGTGGGAGGCAATGATGCGCTGGCGCAACTGTTCCATGTGGTTGCTGACGATGATGCGCCGCAGTTCGGTCTGGCCGACAAGAAATATCTGCAGGAGCGCATGGCCCTTGAACTCGAAATTCGACAGGATGCGCAGCATCTCGAGTGCCGCCGGGGTAAGCGTTTGCGCCTCGTCCACCACCAGCAGGGCGTGCGTCAGATGGGCGTGCAGCGATATCAGGTGCCGTTTCACATCCTGCAGCAAAGCCTCCTTGCTGCGCCCCTCATAAGGCAGGTCAAGCGCCGAAGCCACGGCCGGCAATATATCGTCGCCATCGAGATTGGCCGAAGCGATACTGGCCACGGCAATGTTGCGATGCGCGAGTTCATCGAACAGCTTCTGGATGAGCAGCGTCTTGCCGGTTCCGACTGCGCCGGTGATCACCACGAAGCCTTCGCCCTGCTCGAAACCGTAGAGCAGATACGCCATGGCGCGCTTGTGACCCTTGCTGGGGAACAGCATTCCCGGATCCGGGGTCAACTGGAAAGGCTTGCCACGCAGCTTGTAAAACGCCTGATACATATCGTTCTCAGAACAGGTGGGTGAACTGCAGGAAAATCACGTTCGCGCCGTACCCGTGCGCGCCCGGCGATCCGGTATGCACATTGCGGGAATCACGGCGCAGCCGGAGGCTGGCGAAATTTTTTGGGTCGAGCTGATGCACGAGTGCCAGTTGCGCGTACTGGCTGTAGTTGGTCTGCCCGTCCTGGTGCTGGTAACGCTGCCAGCCATAAGTCGGAGTCAACGTGGTGGACGCCCCGATGTTGAACAGCCAGGTGACGTCCGCATTCGCCACCTTTTCCTGACCGCTGTTCAACAGGAAATAGGTGCGCCGCTCGTCGTACAACGTCACCTGCAACCTGCCTTTGGGCATCTCGTAGGCCGCCGACGCGGTGGCGCGCTTCATGAGGTAAACCTGCTGTTCCCTGAGTGAGGGAGTCACAGGGAATCCGGGTGGCGGGGTAACGTCCACTCCCTGTCCCAACAACTGCTGGTTGAGGTCGGTGGGTTGTTCCACATAACTTACGACGGTGGTCAGCAAGGCGGCTGCGCGCGTCCAGGACAACTGGTAACTGCGGCCATAAAACCGGTGCCCGACCAGCACCTTGAGATTATTCAGCGTGCTCGACCACTCGACACCGGCATCCCAGAAGCTCGCACCCAGCCTGTCCGCCGTACCATCTGCGAGGAATTTGTTTTCCCTGCCGACATCGACAAGCAAGCTGGCATTGTCGTGGATATGCACGGCGGCTCCCAGCCTGGCGATCGCAAAACGCGAGTTGCGGCCGGAGTCAAACTCGATGCGCTGATCGGAATAGCCGAGGTTCCAACTCCACCTTTCGTACTGCGGACTTACAAGGTCGAACTGCAGCGCGTTGCTGGTGATGTCGGATATGCCGGCCAACAAATCGTTGTTTTGCGCGGCAATGCCCTTGGTGTCGTACAGCACGCGCCCGTAGCTGTAACGCAGCGTCGCGGTGGCAACGTTGCCAAGGTCCTGGATCCAGTACGGGCTGAGCGTGGCCCGCGCGACATTGGCGCGGTTACCGTCCAGGAAGAACGTGCCGGATCCGGCCGGCAATTCACTGTTGATGACCTCGCGTCCGTACAACGCACTGCCGTCGAGGAAAAAATGCTGCGGAAGAAGGGTGAGCGTGCCGTGGGTGTCGAGGTTTTGCGCCAACTGGTTGTGGTGCGATTGTCCCTTGTACAGATATCCAGTGAGCGTGTAGTCAAGCACTCCGGAAAATCGCGGCCCGCTGTAGGCCGACTTGATAAACGGTTGAATCTCGGTGATCCAGCTCGTCTGTTTCGGTTTGCCGCTGGCCGCAAGCATGAGGTTATCGGTGTACAGCTCACCGAGCGTGACGCCCGTGACCACGCCCGGGGAGTCGACGCTGGGCTGCGGGATGACGCCCGGCGGCAGGTTCTCGGAGCTCCCGGCGGGTTCGCCGGAGGCTGAGTTCAGCGCTGGTTGCGTCCCCATATCCACGTTCTGCGCTGCCGCCCCGGCCAGCCAGCCGCCCAGGGTAATCGACGACAGAACCACCGACGCCGACAGGGCACGCATCTAGGCTTCCCCGGCAAAGCGGCCCCGGGAATACAGGCCATAGTAGTTGTCGTAGTGGTTCTCGCTTGCCGGCAAGCAGCTCATATTGAGAATCAGGCCGACATATTGCGAGTCATTCAAACTTTGCAGAGCCGAATTGACGGCATGCTGACCTGTGTGACCTGCGGCTATCACCATAACAACCTGGCCCATGTGGGAAGCCAGCACCTGCGACTCCGAAGTCGCCAGCAATGGCGAAGAGTCAAACACCACCAGACGGTGCAGGTTCCGTCCGCCAAGTTCCTCAAGTACGTATTCCATGCGGAGGCTGCCGAACAACTCGGCGGTCAGTGGATGACGTTCCCCTACCGGCACCACCAGCAGATTCGGTACATCGGTTCGCACGATGACCTCGGCGGGATGGCGCTGTTCGTCCACCAGCACGTCCATCAAACCGGGTCGCCCGCCGAGCCCCAAAACGCGGGTGATATGGGATTTCGGTATATCGCCGTCCACCAGCAACACCTCGAAATCCAGCTCGCGCGCCAGGCTCAGGGCGAGATTCAATGCAGTAAAGGTCTTGCCTTCGCCCGGCACCGCGCTGGTCACCACGATGCGCCCTGCGTGCGCCAATACCTTGGTGCCATTTCCGATGGCATTGTCCATCAGCGGCCGTTTGACGCGGCGGAGCTCATCCGCGAGCCGATCGTTGGCCTCGTTACCAGCGGGGAGCAACCCTGCGCGCTCGAGCGCCATTTGATCCACGTGCCAGAGCGGTGCGCTTTCCGTGGCCTGCTCCGCCCGCGCCCTGCCCGACAAACGCTCGATCGTCGACGCCGAATGCGGTGCTACCGCCTCGACAGATGGCGATGCCAGCAGTTCAGGCTGCAAGGTCTTGAGCTTCTCGACTGCCTTCTCAACGATGCTCATGCGGCCCCCACCACAAAGAAATGCTGCACCAGCTGGGTAAGCTGTCCGTCAAAGGCGAACCCCAGCACCAGCACCACGGCCAGCAGACCGGCCCCGGCGCAAAACCCGACCACCTGGCGGCGCTGATCCTGGCGGCGCGATGGCGACACGATCAAGCTGAGCGCACCGAGCACGGGATAATCGCCGGACTCCCGCAAACCCTTGAGACTCACGAACACCGGATTCATCTTATGCAGGAAGTACGCAAAGCCACCGCCGATAGCCAGCGCCAGCGCGAGCACCAGCAATAACAACAGCCCGCGTTTCGGGCTCACCGGCAGCGGCGGAACGACCGGTGGGTTGATAACGCGGAATTTCAGATTGTTGCCGCTCTGCGTTGCGTCCTGAGACAGTTCGGCCGTGTTCAAACGCTCCACCAATTGGTCGTACTGTTTCTTGGTGACGTCGTAATTGCGCATCAGCCGTTGCAAGGTGGCCTGCACGTCGGAGATCTTGTCCACATTGCCCTTGAGGTCGGCAACCTGCCGTTTCTGCAGGGCGACTTGCGTGGCCAGCGTCTGAATGCTGACCTGGGCGGAATACATGGATTTCTGCATCTCCTGGTAGACCGGGTTGTCCGAAACCACGCCCATCATCGAGGCCCCGGATGCATTCTTCCGCAGGGTTTCGCGCCGCGCCTGAAGTTGCGCGATCATGCGCCGGGTGGAAATCACGTCCGGGTATTCATCCGTATAACTCAGCAACAGCTGGTTGAGCTGCTGCTGGTAGGCGGCAATCTGCTTGTCGACCTCCTGCGTGCGCGGATCGATTCCCGATGAAGTCGGGCTGCTGCTTGCCATGGTGCGCATCTGTTGCTGGATGGTTGCGCGACTGGCGACGGCCGTGTCGTACTGGCCTTGCAAGTTCTGCAATTGGGCCTCGGCGTCCTGCAGGCGCGTGAAGTAATTGCTGCCACCCTGGCTTGGGATGTAGCCGACGTTGGCCTTCTGGAAATCCGCAAGCTTCTGCTCCGCCTCGTTCAGCCGGCTGGCGTAAGCCTGGACCTGCTGCTGCAGGAAATTCTGCGCCGTCTCGGTGGATGCAGTATTCGCGCCCAGCGTGTCGTTCATGAGAATCTGCAGGAACGCCTGTACCACTTTCTGCGCCATCTGCCGGTCGGGATCGACATAGCTCAGGTCGTAGAGGTCCCTGGGGCCAGCGCCCTTCACCGTGACGGCAGCGCCAAGGTTCACCAACAACTCATCCTTGTCGGCCGGGGTCGTGGCGCGCAGAGACAGCCCGGTCTTGTCTGCTACCGCTTCGAGATTGGGACGCGAAAGCAACGTTTGGGTAATGATCTGGAGGCGCCCACGCACATCCGGCTGCACCGCCACCCCACGCAGCAGCGGATTCGTCAACGCCTCGGTGTCGGCATACACCTGGGCATTGGCCGCGTACTTGTTGGGCAGGCTGAACACCAGCAGCGCGCCGACGATCGTCACGCACCACGTGACGATCAGCGCATGCCAGCGGTAGCGCCACGTGGTGCGCGCCTCCAGCAGCACATGCTGAAACAGCTCACGCAAATCGATCGATTGTTTCTGCATCGCTTCCCTTCCCCGATGTCATTGACGGTTGCCAGGTACTCGCGCCCGTCGCGTCAAAGCAATGACTGCGGAATGATCAGGATGTCGCCGGGGTACATGACCATGTTGTACTTGATCGCGCCGTTCATTAGGTCGCCGAGCCGCACCGGGATGGTCTGCTCATTGCCGTCGGGCAGCCGGCGCGCGACCTTCGCACCGTTGCCAGCGGCAAATTTGGTGAGGCCACCGACTTCGATCATCACGTCGAGCAGGGTCATGCCGCTACGGTACGGCACGGCCTTGGGCATCGCTGCCTGCCCGACGACGCGCACCTGCTGGCTATAGGCGCCGACGAAATTCTTGACGATCACGGTCACCAGCGGCGAACGGACGTAGCGGCTCAACGCGCTCTCCAGGTCGCCAGCCAATTTGTCCGGGGTTTCGCCGGCGGCCACGATGGATTGCACCAACGGGATTGAGATACGCCCGTCGGGACGCACCGGCACGGTGGTGCTCAGACTGGGATTGTCGCGCACGAAGATTTCCAGCGAATCGCCCGGACCGATGATGTAGCGATCCACCGGCGGCGTCGCCGCGGCCGTGCCATCGACAGTCGGTGCACTGCTGCAACCGCCAAGCAGCAAGCCAGCCGCCATCACCAGCCAGAAGACGTAGTTTCCCGGTAGCGGTTTCATTCCTTGTTCTCCCCGATTTCAGCGTGCGCCACGCCCGAACAGCACCACTTCCACGGTCTGGACCAGGATGGCCAGATCAAACACGAGGTTGTGGTTTTTTACGTAGAACAGGTCGAAATTCAGCTTTTGCTCGGCGTCCTCCAGGGACGCACCGTACGGGTAGCGCAGCTGGGCCCAGCCGGTCAGCCCCGGCTTCACGCAATGGCGCAAGCGGTAGTAGCGAATGCGGGTATTGAAGTCGTCCACGAACTGCGGCCGCTCCGGGCGCGGGCCGATGATGCTCATGTCGCCGCACAGCACGTTCCAGAGTTGCGGCAACTCGTCCAACCGGGCATTGCGGATGAAATGCCCGACCCGGGTCACCCGGCTGTCGTTCTTGCTGGCCCAACGGGCCACCCCATCGCGCTCGGCGTCGGTGCCCATGCTGCGGAACTTGATCAACGAAAACAGCCGGCCGTTTTCACCCACCCGTTCCTGACGGTACAGGACCGGCGCGCCGCGACCTGACTCCAGCCGGATGGCCAGGGCCGTCAACAGCATGACCGGCCATGCCACCAGCAATACCAGCGCTGCGACGGTCACGTCGAAGGCCCGCTTGATCGTGCGCCGTATCGGGGAGCTGTAGAAGCCATCCGAAAATATCAACCACGAAGGGTTGGTGAGATCCATCTTGATCCTGCCGGCCTCGCGCTCGAAAAACTCGGTGAGTTCGGTCACCGCCATGCCGCGCTGCTTGCATTCCAACAACGCGTCCACCGGCAAGGTGCCGCGACGATCGTCCGGCCCCACCACGATTTCGTCGACGCCAAGCCGGGTCGCCCATTCGTACAAGTTCCTATCGGGATGCAGCAGCAAAGGCGCGGGGATGGACACCGGATCGGCACCAACCGGCACGTAACCCAAGACCTTGAAACCGCGTTGATCGGTCTTGCGGCGCATCCTGTGGCTCACCTCGGCGGCACGCTCGCCGGCGCCAAACATCACCACGCGGCGCTTGAACAGGTCGGCGTCCACGAAACCCAGGAACGCAATCCGCCACAACGCCAGGACGAAGTAGCCGACCATCAGCGCGATGCCCAGAACCCCGCGGCCCAGATACGTCGGAGGAACCGCGTAATACAACACGGTAAGCGCGATGCCACCCAGCATGAAGGCAACGCCTTGCCGACTGAGCCGCCCGATCCAGCCCGCCCGCAGGTAGACCTCGTACAACCCCAGCGCCGCCATCGAGACAATCAGCACCGCCGCCACCAGCAACCCACGCCAATGCAGCGCCGCGCTGAACGCAACCTGGGTGTCGACATTGCCCAAGTAACGCAGCACCACCGCGGCATAGACACTCGCCACCAGCAGTACAAACTCGGCCGACACCAGCAACAACTGCCAGTGCAGCGCACGGAAACGGAATAATCCGTACATGTTTGCGCCTCCCCGCAGCAACGAACCCCTTCCGTCGGCAGGACCGATCGTGACGGAAGGGAGGACCGTTATACTCTAAATGTGGCGCAAGTCACGTTTTTAATTGATTTTTTATGTTAAAATCGCGCACATGTGACGTGTTGGATCCTGCCCTTGAACTCGGGGCTGCTGTCATTCGGATTCAACCCCCCACGTCTTTGCACCTTTAGCCTCGAACAAGTGACCTTCCCGTGAAAACGCCGGGAGGAACGGTGACCGCGCACCGCAAGCCACGACACCGGCATGGCGAGTAAGGGGATTTCCGCGCCTGACTCACCGGCGCACGCCCGAAAGAGAAATCCCTGCCGCTGACCTGCGGCCACTACGCTACGCACAAACACCCGAAAGTGAAGGGCCTGGTCGGCGAGACACCCACGATCCCACTCCACTTCACGCCCACCGGCCTCAAACGAAGGTACCGCTGCCGAGTGCAGGCATGACTGGCAGCGAACGCGCCACGTCTGCGCCGCAGCGCACCGACGTGCGAAAATCGGGCATCCATCGATGGCGCCCTACCTCATGACCACCCAGAAATACGACTTCCGCCAGTTCCAGGAAGAGCTCGCCAAGCTTGAACGCAAGGTCGAGAAGCAGCAGCCGGCCAAGCCGCTCGGCAAGAAGGCCGCGGCGGCGCAGCGGCTCGCGATGGCGCGGGAGGAGTTCCTGGTATTGCGCAAGCGGCATGAGCTGAGCGTGGCGGATGTGGTGGCGTTCTTCCCGGAAGAGGAAGGTATTGCCTACCTGCAACAGCTGATCGTGGCGGCGCAGGCGAAGCCGCGGCGGACGCGCAAGGCGTAACTGCGCCGGAACCCATCCGGCAGCAGCTCTTGCGGAGGCCGGAGTTATACTGCCTTGCCGACGGTGCGGCCCGCCCTTCCTGGACGGATGCTGCGACGGGGGACTGCCGGACGATGAGCATGCAAATCGACATCCACGCACTGCTGCCTGGCATTGGCCGGCAGTGGCGAACACGGACGCTATGGGTTGCCGTGGCCCTGCTCACGCTGGGCGCGAGCGGCTGTGCCACGCTGCGCGGCGGGCATTCCACGGTGGTGGTCACTTCGCCGCAATCACCGACGGCATCGCCGGCGCCAGCAGGAACGTCCCGGCAGCCTTCGCTGGCGGCGATCATCCGCAATCAGCTACAGCTTGGCCACTACGCCGAGGGCGAGACAGCGTTGCGGCGCCACCTGAAACAGCATCCCGGCGACCGCGCGGCGCAGGCCATGCTGCGCCAGCTCATCGCCGATCCCCGCCAGGTGCTGGGCGAGCGCTGGCGCGCGCATGTCGTGCAGCCGGGTGACTCCTACAGCACCCTCGCCGGCCGTTACCTTGGCGACCCGAACCTGTTCCTGATCCTGGCCCGCTACAACGGCTCAACCAATCCCTCGATGCTGCGCACGGGCGAGACGTTGCGCATGCCGCTGTCCGCCGGCGCCGATGCCGCGGTTGCAGCCCAATCACCGGCCGCCACGACGATGCCCACAGCGATCGTGCGGGGTACCGAATCGTCGACGGCAGAGGCGCGCCGGCTGCAGAGCGAGAGCGTGTCCCTGCTCGGCCAGGGACACAAGGAGCAGGCGCTCGCCCGCCTCGACCAGGCGCTGGCCATCGACCCGCAATTGAAACCGGCCGGAGCCGGGGCGACCGTGCTGCGAACGCAGCTGCTGGACTCCTACCACGAGCGCGCGATCGTGCTGTACCGCGACCAGCAGCTGGACCAGGCCATCGCGCTGTGGGACCGGGTGCTGGCGATCGCGCCGGACTACGAGCCGGCGATCGTCTACCGCACCCGCGCGCGCGAGCTCAAGCAGCGGCTCAAGCAGTACTGACTCAGGCCTCGCTGGCGCCGCCTTCCTCGGCTATCGCCGACATGATCTGCGTCGGCCGCGTCACGTCCGCAGCGGCGCTTGCCGGCGCCGACTCCCCGGACCGGTGTTGCCGTGCCTGCAGCGCGCCGTTCATCAGGTTGAAGGCGGCGAACAACCGGCCCAACTCATCGCGGCGAGACAGCCGGATACGATGGCGAAAATCGCCGCGCGCCACCCGCAGCAGGGCATCGCCCAGCAGGTCCAGCGTGTTGAGCGGCCGGCGGAACAGCCAGTAGGCCGCGCCGATGACGGCCGCCAGGGTCAGTACCAGCACCAAGGCGATTACCCCCAGCGTGGTCCTTTGCGCCGCGCGCAGGGCCGCATTGCTGATCCCGAGGCGCAGGTCGCCCACCGTCTTCGCCTGGTAGTGGATGGGCACGTCGAACAGCAGCATGCCGCCTTGCTCGCGGTCGCCTGCGGTCCGGCTGAGATAGCTCTGGATATCGTCCGGCCGCGGCAGGTATTCCATTCCCCGTGGATCAGGCAACTGGTGGCCGACTTCCTCCTGCCGCGTGCTGGCAATGACGTCGCCGGCTCGGTCGGCGATCGCCAGGTAGTGGATCTGCTGGTTGCGCGAGACATCCGTGACCAGGGCACGGGTGGCGGCGTGATCGTCGAGCAGCAGGTTCTCGGCCGATTCGCTGGCGATCATGCGCCCCATCGAGCTGCCGAAATCCAGCGCCACGCCGGTCACCGCGGTGCTCTGCTTGGCGTAGATCGCAGCCAGCCCCAGCATCAGCACCAGGCTGAGAATCGCGCCCAGACTGCTGGCCCAGCGCAGGCGCAATGAAATGATGCGGGTCGCCAGCGGATTTTCGCGTTCGCGTTCGTATTCGCGCGCGGCCAGGCGCAGGTCGTCGATGACTTCCGCGCCGCGCTGGTAGCGCGACTCCGCCGTGGGCGCCAGCAAGGTGCGCACGATGCTGATCAGGATCGACGGCGTGGCCGGGTCGCGCGGCCGGATCGGCGGACGCGGCGAGCGCAGGCGCTTCCTGACCAGCTGCTGCACGTTGCCAATGTCCGGCCACGGCAGCTTGCCGGTGAGCAGCCAGTACAGCACCACGCCCAGCGAGAACAGGTCGCTGCGTGCGTCGCTGCGCTCACCGCGCAGGCGCTCCAGCGCCATGTAGGCCGGTGTGCCGCCGATTTCCGCGGGCATCCCGCTGGCATCACGCGGCGAGCCGCGGCGTTCGGCGATGCCGAAGTCGCTGATCTTGGCGTAGCTCCAGCCATCGGCCAGCATGATGTTCTCGGGCTTGACGTCGTGGTGGAGGATGCCCCGGGCATGCGCATAGTCGAGCGCGGCAGCGAGCTGTCCCACCAGGTCGATGATCACCGGCAGCGACGGAAACCCCTCGCGGCTGACCGCGCTGGCGAGCGTCTCGCCCGAGAGGCGCTCCATCGCGATGTACGAGCGGCCGTCGTCGGTCTCGCCGACGTCGAAGATGGTGACGATGTGCGGATGGGTCAGGTGGCCGGCGGCGCGCGCCTCGACCAGGAACCGGCGCCGGTAGGCGGGATCGGCGGCAATCTCCCGGTGCAGGCACTTAATCGCCACCTTGCGCTCGATGCCCGGATCGAAACCTGCGTAGACGACGGCCATCGCGCCTTCGCCGAGAATGCCCTCGACGCGATAGCGGCCGACCTGCTGCGGAATGGCGGTCTCGCTCACGGCGACCCGAGGAACCACCACGCCAGCGCGCCCAGGACGGCGAGCGCGGCAAGCAGCAGGATCGCGCCGATCCGGCGCCGGGATGCGGGCCTCGGCAGGTCGCGCTCACGAGTCAGGAACACGAACTCCGCCTGGCCCAGCCGGATGTGGTCGCCGTGGCGCAAGGTCACCTCGTGGATGCGGCGGTCGTTCACGAACGTGCCGTTGGTGGACAGCGTATTCACGATGATGCAGCGGCCTTGCTGGTTGGTGATCCAGGCATGGCTGCCGGATACGCTGAGGTCGTCGACGACGATCTCGTTGTCGACCCGGCGGCCGATGGCCTGCCGGCCCGGGCGAAGGGTGAAGCGGCGTCCCTCGATACCGGGGCTGCTGCCTTCCAGCACCGGCTCGTGCACACTGGCCCGGTCATCCACCCTCTCCCCGGCATCGCTGGCGTACTGCCGCAATGCCTCGGTGGAAAAAAACCGGGTGCCCTGCGGTCCTGAAGATCGTTCGCCGGAGCGGAACGGTGCCTGACCACGATCGCTCATCGAACCCCCATGCCTTCGAACCAGTTCGAACTATAACCAACTGGGGGACGACCCGGCACCCGGCGGTGTCATAAACCGTTGACGCAGAAGTCACGTGCCTGAACGGCAGCCGGCCGCGGCCGGCCGTGTTCACTGCGGATTGAGTGGGGCTGCTCGAGACTCAGGTTTCCCGCAGGCAACGAGGTGCTCCCCCATGACGAACAAGCTCGCTTCACTGACTTTCACTCTGGCGCTGGGGACGCTGGCGCTGGGAGTCTCCGCTGCCGCGACGGCACAGCAGGCCATGACCGAACCGCAGGTGCAGAGCCAGCTCACCGCACAAGGCTATACCAAGGTGCACGACCTGAAGTTCAAGAACGGCATGTGGTACGCCGAGGCGAAGAGCGCGAACGGCGACCGGGTGGACCTGCGCATCGACGCGCGGACCGGCCAGGTGTACCCGGACGAGCAGGTGTCGCAGCTGAGCAAGCAGGACGTGCGTGCGTCGCTGGAAACCCAGGGCTATACCAACGTGCACGACGTGGAATTCGAGGACGGCATGTGGAAGGCCAAGGCGGACAACCCGGCCGGCAACCGCGTCAAACTGAAGATCGACGCCACCAGCGGCAAGGTGATCGGCACTTACTAGCCGGTCGTTGAAGAGGGCTGTCCTGCCCTTTTTTTCAACGCGCCGAGTCTCGCGCTGGCAGGGTGTTCTTCAACACCCTGCCAGCGACACGTTGCCGGGCGCCGGATGGACCGGCAGGCGGATGCTCACTACCATCAGGGATTCCTTCCCCCGACAGGTGACCGCCCGTGAAGCGACTGCTCCTTTCTGCCCTGATCATGGCCGCATGCTCGGCCGTGCAGGCCGCCGACACGCCGACCTTCAGCACCCAGCGGCTGTCCGCCGAAGTGAAGACGCTGTCCTCGGATGCCTTCGAGGGCCGCGGTCCGGCCACGCCGGCCGAAACGAAGACCATCGACTACGTGGTGGCGCAGATGAAGGCCGCCGGGCTGCAACCCGGCGGCGACCTCAAGGACGGCAAGCGCAGCTGGACCCAGGCGGTGCCGCTGCGGCGCAGCCAGATTGTGGGCACGCCCGCGCTGAAACTGAGCCTGGGCGACAAACATGAAACGCTGACCCAGGGCGAACAGATCGCCGTGCGCGCGCCGATGGACGGCTCGACCACCGTGGCGATCGCCAACGCGCCGCTGGTATTCGTGGGTTACGGCGTCAAGGCGCCGGAGCGCAACTGGGACGACTTCAAGGGCGTCGACCTGCACGGCAAGATCGCCGTGGTGCTGGTCAACGACCCCGACTTCGAGACCGGCCACGGCGACTTCGGCGGCAAGGCCATGACCTACTACGGCCGCTGGACCTACAAGTACGAAGAAGCCGCGCGGCAGGGTGCGCTCGGCATGCTGGTGATCCACGAGACCGCGCCGGCTTCGTACGGCTGGGCCACGGTGAAGAACTCCAACACCAACGCGATGTTCGACATCGTGCGCGACAAGCCGGCCGCGGTGCACCCGGAACTGGAAGGCTGGATCCAGCGCGACCTGGCCGTGCAGATGTTCAAGCACGCCGGGCTGGATTTCGATGCGCTGAAGAAGCAGGCGCAGACGCGCGACTTCAAGCCGGTGGTGCTGAAGGGCGAGAGCCTGTCGGCGAACTTCAAGGTCGATTCCGAAGTGATCACCTCGCACAACATCGTGGGCCGCGTCGAGGGCAGCAAGCGCCCGGACGAGACGGTGATCTACAGCGGCCACTGGGACCACCTCGGCGTCGGCGCGCCGGACGCGAAAGGCGACCGCATCTACAACGGCGCCGTCGACAACGCCACCGGCACCGCGGCGCTGATCGAGATGGGCCGCGCATTCGCGCAGGGGCCGAAGCCCGAGCGCTCGGTGGTGTTCCTCAACGTCACCGCCGAGGAGAAGGGCCTGCTCGGTTCCGAGTACTACGCCGCCAACCCGCTGTACCCGCTGGCCACCACCGTGGGCGTGATCAACATGGATGCGCTCGACCCCCACGGCCCTGCGCGCAACTTCACCATCTCCGGCAGCGCGAAACTCGGCCTGCTGGACGACCTGGTCGCCGTGGCGAAGCAGCACGACGTGATCTACACCGCGGACCCGAAACCGGAAGCCGGCCATTTCTTCCGCTCCGACCATTTTTCGTTCGCCAAGCGCGGCGTGCCCGCCATCTCGTTCGGCTCGGGCAACGACTGGATCGACGGCGGCCTCGCGGCCGGCAAGGCGGCGGAAGACGACTACACCGCCAAGCGCTATCACCAGCCCGCCGACGAATGGCAGGCCAACTGGCCGTTCACCGGCATGGCGCGCGACCTGCAGCTGCTCTACATCGTCGGCCACGACCTGGCGAACTCCGACCAGTGGCCGAACTGGGGCAAGGACTCCGAATTCCGCAGCACCCGCGACGCCAGCGCCGCCGAGCGGAAGTAGCCCGGGGTTCCCGATGTACTCCCTCCCCTGCTCGCAGGGGAGGGTTGGGGTGGGGTCAGCTCTTGACCTTCTTCGCCACCCCGAGCAACTCCCTCCTGACCTCCTCTGCGAGCCGGGAAGAAACTATCATCACTGCCGGCCGTAGGCCCAGCGCAGGAACACCGGCAGCATCCGCTTCCACGACGCCTGGTTGTGCACGCCGCCGGGCAGCAGGAACAGCGTGGCGTCGGCGTGGCGCGACGGATGCCTCGCGACATCCATGTTGATCGTGTAGCCAAGCTGCTCCAGCCCGCGCAGGCGAAAGCCGTCGGCGCCGCGATAGCCTTGCAGCAGGTCCTGCGTGTCGTCGACGGTATCGTTGATGCCGTCGCCGTCGCGATCCTTGGTTTCCTCTGCCGTACCCACCGCGAACCACATGCGCAAACCCGCGCGCTTGCGACCGCGGTCGACCATCGTCTGCGCCAGCCGCGTGTGCTGCACCGCCGTGGCGCTGCTGCGATCCGCGGCCAGCCAGAACGAGGGCGAGAATGCGCCGACCTGGCCGAACACTTCCGGGTACTGCCAGCCGAGGTTGAACGCGTTCAACGCGCCCAGCGACCAGCCCAGCATCGTGCGCCCGCGCGCGGACTTGCGTGTGCGGTAATGCGCGTCCACATACGGCACCAGCGCCGTGGCGACCCAGGCGGAATAATCCTGCGCGCGCGTGCCGATCGGACCGATCCTCGAACCGCCGACCAGGCTGCGTGCCGCGGCACGGTCGGACAGGCCGTAGCCGCTTGCGCGATCGGCGAGCATCCTGATCGCCACCACGATCACCGGCTCGATCGCCCTGTCCCGATACAGCTGCGCCAGGGTCGGCTGCAGGCCGACAGCCTCCATGTCCTGGCCGTCGTTCGCATACAGCACCGGATAGCGGCGCGCCGCGGCGTGGTCGTAATCCGGCGGCAGATACACCGTGACCGCGATCTTCTCCGGCGCGAACGCCGGTGCATCGAGTTGCAGTTGCACCACGCCGGTTTCGTTCGACGCCAGCGCCGACGACGCGCTGCCGGCCAGCAGCACGCCGCACAGGAAGCCCCGCATGAACCAGCGCCGCGCCATCATTCCACGCTGGCGAACCAGGCGCCGTAGCCAGGCAATCGCAACTGGCCGCCGTCGACATGCCCCTGCAGCAGGCCATGGCCGTCCAGCGGGCGCGGCTGACCGAGTGCCGCGGGCAAGTGGATGTCGATGGGCGCACCGGCCAGGTTGAACACCACCAGCACGGTCTGCCCGTCCAGGTGGCGTGTAAATGCCAGCACCGGCTCGGCGGTGTCGATGAACGCGATGTCGCCCCAGCGCAGCGCGGGCTGCGATTTGCGCCAGCGCATGAAGGCGCGAAAACCGTTCAACACCGAATGCGGATCGGCATCCTGCCGGCTCACCGCCAGCGCACGATGCTCCTGCGGCACCGGCAGCCACGGCATGCCGCGGCTGAAGCCGGCATGCGCGTCGGCATCATTCCACGGCATCGGCGTGCGGCAACCGTCGCGGCCCTTGAACTGCGGCCAGAACGCGATGCCATAGGGATCCTGCAACGACTCGTACGGCAGCTCGGCCTCGGTCAGGCCCAGTTCCTCGCCCTGATAGACGCACACGGAACCGCGCAGCGAACAGACCATCGCGGCAAGCAGGTTGGCCAGTTGCGGCGAGGGCTGATCCCTGCCCCAGCGCGTCAGCACGCGCTCGACGTCGTGGTTGGAGATCGCCCAGCACGGCCAGCCGTCGGTCATCTGCGCTTCCAGCGCCTGCACCGTGCCGCGGATGTGCGCGGCGCTGAAGTCGTCGGTGAGCAGCTCGAAGCTGTAACCCATGTGCAGCCGACCGGGGCGGGTGTACTCGGCCATCGTCGCCAGCGAGTCCTCCGAGGAGATCTCGCCCAGCGTGGCCGCATCCGGGTAACGATCCATCAAGGTGCGCAACTCGCCGAGGAAGGCCAGGTTCTCCGGTTGCGTGTTGTTGTAGTAGTGGTACTGGAACGCGTACGGATTATCCGGGCTGAAGCCGCGGCCCACGCGTTTCTCCTTCGGCTTGGGCGGGTTGTCGCGCAGCTCGCGATCGTGGAAGCAGAAGTTGATCGCGTCCAGGCGGAAGCCGTCCACGCCCTTGTCGAGCCAGAAGCGCACGCTGTCGAGAATCGCCGCGCGCACGTCGGGATGATGGAAATTCAGGTCGGGCTGCGAGGCGAGGAAGTTGTGCAGGTAGTACTGGCCGCGACGCGGCTCCCACTTCCAGGCCGGGCCGCCGAACAGCGACAGCCAGTTGTTCGGCGCGCTGCCATCCTCGCGCGCGTCGGCCCACACGTACCAGTCGGCTTTCGGGTTGTCGCGGCTCTCACGGCTTTCCCTGAACCAGGCATGCTCGATCGAGGTGTGGCTGAGTACCTGATCGATCATCACCTTCAGGCCAAGGCGATGCGCCTTCGCCAGCAGCGCGTCGAAGTCGGCCAGCGTGCCGAACAGCGGATCGACGTCGCGATAATCGGCGATGTCGTAGCCGAAGTCCGCCATCGGCGAGCGGAAGAACGGTGCGATCCAGATCGCGTCCACGCCGAGGCTGGCCACGTAGTCGAGCCGCTCGATGATGCCCGGCAGATCGCCCACGCCATCGCCATCGGTATCCAGGAAGCTGCGCGGATAGATCTGGTAGGTGACGGCTCCGCGCCACCAGGGTGCATCACTCATTTGAACGCGTCCCCTCAGCATGAGGCGGGCACATTCGATCGCCCGTCGTTGAATGCCGATCAGCTTAGCTGCAGCTCCGTTGCGACCAGCACGGATGTGCATACGTATTCATTCGTGCTGCAGTCGCGGCATGCCGCGTGCGCGGCGTGCCGGCGCGGTCCATGCGGCATGCGCCGATGCCGAGTCGCACCGCGGTCCGCGCCGCCGGCCCCTCCTCCCGGAGGCACGATGCTGCAATGCGATAAGCGCGACAGGGCGCCCACCATGAATACGTATGCAGAAAATGCTTCGCTGCGGAAATGCCGGCCTACCATGCAAACACGCCGCCGAAAAGCTCGGTAGCGCACCTGCCGACGGTCGTCGCCGACGGAAGCGCGGGGGAATCCAATAACCGAGATCGACGGCGACACACCTTTGTGGGAGGGGAGTACATGGTTCTGAAACATAACGTGCTGGCGATGGCGATTGCATCGGTGTGCCTTGGCGTCTGCGCCACGGCGTACGCCGGGACCGCACCCTCGGCCGGCCAGCAGCAGGACACGCAAGATCAGGCCCAGCCGGCGTCGACCGACAAGGACACCGACGGTAAGCACAAGACGAAGAAGCTGCAGGCCGTCGAGGTCAACGGCTTCGTCAGCAGCATCGAGAACTCCACCGCGCTCAAGCGCAATGCCAGCAGCATCGTCGAGGCGGTGTCGGCCGAACAGGTCGGCAAGCTGCCCGGCGTGAGCATCGCCGATACCCTCGGCCGCCTGCCCGGCCTCGCGGTGCAGACCGTCAGCGGTCGCCCGCAGGTGCTGACCATCCACGGCCTGGGTCCGGATTTCTCCACCGCGCTGGTCAACGGCGGCCAGCAGGTTTCCACGTCCAACAACCGCGACGTGCAGTTCGACCAGTACCCGTCGAGCTGGTTTGACAACGTGGTGGTGCACCTGACCCCGCAGGCCGACCTGATCGGCCAGGGCCTCACCGGCACCGTCGACATGCACACCATCCGCCCGCTGGAAAAGAGCGGTCCCGAGGCGGCGCTGAATGCCCACTACATCTGGAACGACATGTCCCAGCTGGCGAGTGGCCCCGGCGTCAGCGACAAAGGCTACAACGTCAACGGCGTGTGGGTGCACCAGTTCGCCGACCACACCCTCGGCGTCACCCTGGGCGTGGACATGGAATCCAACCCCGCGCAGATCCAGCACCAGGCGCCGTGGGGCTACCCGGGCGACGCGAATGGTGACGCCGTGATCGGCGGCGCGAAGAACTACGGCATCTCCGACACGATGAAGCGTCGCGGCGTGCTGGCCACCGTGCAGTGGCAGCCGAACGACTGGTACAACGGCGTCGTCGACCTCACCTACGACAACTTCAAGGAAGTGCAGCAGGCCAAGGGCATGGAGTTCCCGCTGTTCTGGGGCAACGCGACACTGCAGCCGGGCGGCAACGTGCAGAACGGCTTCGTGCAGAGCGGCACCTACGACGGCGTCAAGGCCGTCATCCGCAACGACTACAACAGCACCAGCGCCCGGGTCTACAACTTCAACTGGGACAACAAGTTCACCATCAACGAGGACTGGACGGCCGATCTCGACGCGAATTATTCGCGCGCCACGCGCCGCGACGTCAATCTCGAAAGCTATTCCGGCACGGCCTTCGGTGCGAACAACGGCGCCAGGGACACGCTCGGTTTCGTCGAGCGCAACGACGGACTGTTCTACGTCAACCCGTCGCTGGATTACGGCAACGGCATGGTGCTGACCGATCCGCAAGGCTGGGGCGGCGGCAACGACGTGGTGCAGGCCGGCTTCATCAATGCGCCGCACACCGTGGATTACCTGGCCAACCTGCGCCTGAGCGCTGAGCGCAGCTTCTCCAGCGGTCCGTTCTCCAGCCTGGAGTTCGGCGTGGCGCACAGCACGCGCGACAAGACCTACCACATCGACCAGAGCTTCCTGACCCTTGGCGGCGGCACCATCAGCGGCGGTAGCGCCGTCGAGACCGCGCCGTTCAGCGGCACCAGCTGCAGCCCGCTGGCCTGGATGGGCGTGGGTGCGCAGACCTGCTACAACCCGTTCGATCTGATCAGCGACGGTACCCTGGTAAGCGTGCCTACCTTCGGCTCGTCGCTGGCGATGCCACCGAACTGGAACGTGCGCGAAAAGACGCTGACCCCGTTCGTGCAGTTCAACCTAGACACCTACCTTGGCGGCGTCAGCCTGCGCGGCAACTTCGGCGTGCAGGCACAGCACACCTCGCAGCGTTCGACCGGCGAACGCGTGGCGCCGGGCAGCGCGATCACCGGCAACGCGATCACGCTGATCCCGGTGGTCGGCAGCACCAGCTACACCAAGGTCCTGCCCAGCGCCAACCTGATCTTCGGCTTCGGCGACAACGATGACCTGCGCGTCAGCGCCGCGCGTACGTTGGCCCGCCCGCGCATGGATCAGATGAACGCCAGCCTCGGGGTGAGCGGCAACTTCACCCGTCTGCAGAACACCGACCCGAACCAGGCGTACTTCAGCGCCTCGGGCGGCAACGCCAAGCTCAAGCCGACCATGGCCGACAACTACAACGTCAGCTACGAGCACTACTTCTCCGGCGGCAACGGCTACGAGTGCAACGCCGCCGAAGCGAAGAACTCGGACATCTGCCGCAGCGGCGGCGGCGGCTACGTCGCACTGTCGGGCTACTTCCTCAAGCTGAAGGACTACATCAACCCGAACGCAGCCTTCCTGTACGACTTCAGCGCCTTCCTGCCGTTCGGCCTGACGCCGGACCAGTTGGCCCAGCTCGGCACCACCCAGGGCATCGTCTCCGGCCCGACCAACGACGGCCACGGCTACGTGAAGGGCGCCCAGGTAACCTTGAACCTGCCGTTCAACCTGGTCACGCCGGCACTCGACGGCTTCGGAGCGATCCTCACCGGCAACCGCACCAAGAGCTCGCTGGTGTTCGCCGGCAACAGCACGCCGATCACCGTGCCGGGCCTGTCGAAGTGGGTCGCCAACGCCACGCTGTACTACCAGCACAGCGGCTTCGAAGCCCGCATCAGCGACAGCTACCGTTCGAGCTTCCTGGGCGAGGTGTCGGGCATCAGCGCGTCGCGCATCGAGCAGACCATCCAGGGCGGCAGCACCTACGATGCCCAGGTCAGCTACAGCATCGATAGCGGCAGCCTGAAGGGCCTGACCTTCATCGTGCAGGGCTCCAACCTGTCCAACAAGACCTTCATCACCTACCAGAACGACGACCCGCGCCAGGTGCTGACGTGGGAGCGTTACGGCCGCCGCTACGATATCGGCGTCTCGTACAAGTTCCAGTAAGCCGTATCGACATTACCTCCCCATGGTGCCCCGCTGTGTATTCTCCGGCGGGGTTTTTTTTTCATGATCCGCGCATCCGCAGCGGCGGCGGCGCGACAGCGAAGACAGGACGCCGAGGAGCCATGACATGAACGATCCCCGCATCCGCCGCATCGTGATCGTCGGCGGCGGCACCGCCGGCTGGATGGCGGCAGCGCTGCTCGCGAAAGCTCTCGGAGCGGGTGTTGCCATACGCCTGGTCGAATCGGCCGAGATCGGCACCGTCGGCGTGGGCGAGGCCACCATCCCGCAGATCCGCCACATCAACCGCTTCCTCGGCCTCGACGAGGACGACATGCTGCGTGCCGTCCACGGCACCTACAAGCTGGGCGTGCAGCTCAACGGCTTCGGCCGCCTCGGCGATTCCTATCTGCACGCCTTCGGCGACCTCGGCCTGCCGCTGGGCCTGACGCCGTTCCACCACTACTGGTTGAGAAGCCGCAGCCGCGCGGACGCGCCGGACCTGTGGGCGTACTCGCTCAACGCCGCGGCCGCCGCCGAGAACCGCTTCGCGCCGCTGGAATCCGTACCGGGCAGCCCGATCGGCGGCATCCGCTACGCCTACCATTTCAACGCCTCGCGCTACGCCCAATACCTGCGCGAACACATCGCGCCGGGCGCGGTGCAGCGCATCGAAGGCAAGGTGGTGAACGTGCGCCTGCGCGCCGGCGACGGCTTCATCGAATCGCTGCAGCTCGACAGCGGCGAGATCGTCGAGGGCGACTTCTTCATCGACTGCTCCGGCTTCCGCGGCCTGCTGATCGAGGGCGCGCTGAACACCGGCTACGAGAACTGGCAGCACTGGCTGCCTTGCGACCGCGCACTGGCCGTGGCCAGCGCCCCGGGCGGCCCGATGCGCCCGTATACCCAGGCCAGTGCGCGCACGGCCGGCTGGCAGTGGCGCATCCCGCTGCGCCATCGCGTGGGCAACGGCCACGTGTACTGCAGCCGCTTCATCAGCGACGACGAAGCCGCCGCGCAACTCCTGGCCAACTTGGAGACCGAAGCGCTGGGCGACCCGCGTCCGCTGCGCTTCGTCACCGGTATGCGCAATCAGGCGTGGAGCCGCAACTGCCTCGCACTGGGCCTGGCCGCCGGCTTCATGGAGCCGCTGGAATCGACCAGCATCCACCTGGTGCAGTCCGGCATCAACCGCCTGCTGGCGATGTTCCCCGACCGCCACTGCGACCAGCAACTGGTGGACGAGTACAACCGCCAGACGCGCTTCGAGTACGAGCGCGTGCGCGATTTCCTGATCCTGCACTACAAGGCCACCGAGCGCACCGACACGCCGTTCTGGCAGCAGTGCGGCGCGATGGATATCCCGCCGGCGCTGGCGCGCCGCATCGAACTGTTCCGCCGCACCGGCATGATCTTCCGCGAGGCCGACGAGCTGTTCACCGAAACCGGCTGGGTGCAGGTACTGCTGGGCCAGCGCATCGAGCCGGAGCGCCATCACCCGTTGGCCGACGCGCTGACCGCGGAGCAACTGGACGGCTTCCTCGCCGACATCCGCACCCTGGTCGGCCGCGCGAAGAACACGCTGCCGCCGCACCACGAATTCGTGGCGCGTGTGGCCGGCAACCTAGCCGCATGAGCACCGCCGCATTCCACCGTGACCGGGGACCGACCATGATCCGCTGCATCGCTTCATCCCTGCTCTTTGCCCTGCTCGCGCTGGGCAGCTCCGCGCCGGCCGCGGCCGCGCCCGCCGTTCCTGCTGCATCGGCATCTTCCGGTGTCTGGTACGAGATCTTCGTGCGCAGCTGGTACGACACCGACGGCGACGGCACCGGCGACCTCAACGGCGTCACCGCGAAGCTCGACTACCTCAAGTCGCTCGGCGTCGGCGGCATCTGGCTGATGCCGATCAATCCGTCGCCCAGCTACCACGGCTACGACGTCACCGACTATTACGCCATCAACCCGCAGTACGGCACGATGGCCGACTTCGAACGCCTGCTGCGCGAGGCACACAAGCGCCACATCAAGGTGATCATCGACCTGGTGATCAACCACACCAGCGACCAGCACCCCTGGTTCGAAGCCGCCCGCAATCCCGCCGATCCGCATCACGACTGGTACAGCTGGGCCGGCCCGCACACCGACCTGCACGCCGCGGACGCCGCCGGTTCGCAGGCCTGGCATGCACTCGGCACGGCGCATTACCTGGGCGACTTCTCCGCCAACATGCCGGACCTCGACTACGACACGCCGGCGGTGCGCAAGGAAATGGTCAAGCTCGGCCAGTACTGGCTGAAGAAAGGCGTGGACGGCTTCCGTCTCGACGCCGCGCAGCACATCTACTACGACTTCAAGGCGGATGCCGACAATCCGCTCACGCTCAAGAAGAACCTCGCCTGGTGGTCCGAATTCCGCCAGGGCCTGAATACGGTCAACCCCGCGGCCTATGTGGTCGGCGAGGTGACCCGCGACTCCGCCGACGAACTGGCGCCGTACTTCAAGCCGCTCGACGCGGTGTTCGACTTCCCGCTGGCGACGCGGCTGATCGACAGCGCGCGCAGCGAACGCGCCGGCGATCTCGGCGCACTGCTCGCGCACACCGACGCCGCCTACCGCAAGGTCGCCGGCAAATCCGGCGTGGACGCGCCGTTCCTGTCCAACCACGACCAGGAACGCGTAATGAGCCAACTCAACGGCAACCCGCAGCACATGCGCATGGCCGCCGCCATGCTGCTCACCCTGCCCGGCCAGCCGTTCGTCTACTACGGCGAGGAGCTGGGCATGCGCGGGAAGAAGCCCGACCCGGACCTGCGCGAGCCGATGCGCTGGCACCGCGATCCGCACGGCACGGGCGAGACACGCTGGAAAACGTTCAGTGCCGGCGACGGCCCCGACGTCTCGGTGGAGGCCGAGCAGCAGGCCGGCGATTCGCTGCTGCACTACTACGCCATGCTGATCGGCTGGCGCCGGGAGATCGGCGCGCTGCGCGACGGCACGCTCACCGCGCCCCCGCTGGCCAACCCGCACATCGCCGCCTGGCAGCTCGACGATGCCGGCAGCCACGTGCTGGTGCTGCACAATCTCTCCGGCCAACCGCAACAGGTGCCGCTGGGCGACACCCGTTTCCGCCACGTGCTGCGACACAGCCGCGCCGGCACCGCACTGCAGCGCGGCCACCTGACCTTGCCGCCCTATGCCAGCGCCATCCTGGACTGAACCCGCGACCCGCGAGGAGCCCCCCATGATCATCCCCCCCACCCGCACCGCAAAACCCGGCCCAGCCCTGGCCGCCTGGCTGTGGCTTGGCCTCGCCCTGGCTCCGGTGGGCGGCATCGCTGCGGCCGCCCCCGCGCAGACTGCACAGGCATCCCCCATGGCCCAACTTGCCGACCACGCCATCACGATCGACTTCGGTGCCGACCGGCTGGATGTCCACTTCATCGCGCCCGGCATCGTGCGCGTGCATTTCGAACCCGGCCACCATGACGGCGCGCCCACGCTGGTGCTCGACCCCGCCGCCGCGCCAACGCGCTTCGCGCAGGTACGCGGCGCGAAGAGCGCCGATGGCGCGAGCCTCGCTTCCGCCGCTGCCTCGGTCCACTGGGATCGCCAGCATCGCCAGCTGCGCATCGACGACGCACGGCAACGCACGCTGCTGCGTATCGACGTCGATGCGCTGCGCCATGGCCGGCTGCAGGCGCAGCACGCGGGCGACGACGCGCTGTACGGCATCGGCGGCTACAACGCCACCGAGGATGCTTCCGCCGGCATGCTGCGCAGCGGCAAGCAGGTGGCCAGCGCCGGCGAGCAAGGCCATGCCGGCGCACCGTTCGTGTGGAGCAGCACCGGCTACGGCGTGCTGCTGGACAGCGACGGCGCCACGTTCACGCTGCAACCCGGCATGATCGGCGCTGACAGCCCGCGCAAGGATACGGACGTCTACATCCTGCTCGGCACGCCGACGCAGCTGTTCGGCGCGCTGGCGCAGCTCAGCGGCCGCACGCCGCTGTTCCCGAAGTGGGCGATGGGCTTCACCAACAGCCAGTGGGGCATCGATCAGAAGGAGTTGCTGCAGATCGTCGACACCTACCGCGCCAAGCACATCCCGATCGACAACATCACGCTGGACTTCGACTGGAAGGCCTGGGGCGATGACGACTACGGCGAGTTCCGCTGGAACCCGACCAAGTTCCCCGACGGTCCCAGCGGCGCCTTGAAGAAGCAGATGGACGCCCGCGGGATCAAGCTGACCGGCATCATGAAACCGCGCATCCACGTCGACACGGTGGAGGGACGCTATGCCAGCGCGCACGATTTCTGGGTGCCGGGCGAAGAAGTCAGCGACGATTATTTTTCGCACAAGCCGGTGAAGAACATCGACTTCGACCTGGCCGCCGCGCGCCGCTGGTTCGGCGACCTGGCGATCAAGTACGGCTACGACGACGGCATCGTGGGCTGGTGGAACGACGAGGCGGACACCACCGGCAGCGATACCGAGTTCATGAACATGCAGCGCGCGCTGTACGACAGCCAGCGCGGCGTCTCGAACCAGCGTGTATGGTCGATCAACCGCAACTTCTGGCTGGGCTCGCAGCGCTACGCCTATGGCCTGTGGTCCGGCGACATCCCCACCGGCTTCGCCAGCATGGCCGGCCAGCGCGCGCGCATGCTCAGCGCGATCAACGTGGGCGCGATGCAGTGGGGCATGGACGGCGGCGGTTTCAAGGACGGCACGCCGACGCCGGAGAACTACGCGCGATGGATCCAGTTCGGCGCGTTCACGCCGATCTTCCGCGTGCACGGCGAGCTCGGCCAGAAGCGCCAACCGTGGGTATACGGACCGGTCGCGGAGAAGGCCGCGACCGCGGCGATCCGCCTTCGCTACGCGCTGATTCCCTACATCTACAGCTACGAGCACACACGCCGCGCCACCGGCGTCGGCCTGGTGCGTCCGCTGCTGTTCGACTGGCCCGAGGATCCGAACGTGCGTAACGACGTCGATTCGTGGCTGTTCGGTGACTGGCTGCTGGCCTCGCCGGTAGTCGTGCAGGGCCAGACCGCGAAGGACATCTACCTGCCCGCCGGGCGCTGGACCGATTGGTTCAGCGGCAAGGTCTACGAGGGCGGCCGCAGCATCCGCCTGGCGATCGACAGCAAGACGTGGGGCGACATCCCGCTGTTCGTCCGCGACGGCGCGATCATCCCGACCCGTCCCCCCGAGGACTATGTGGGCGAGCAGCCGCTGGTCCAGCTCGACGTCGACGTGTTCCCCGCCGCACAGCGCAGCACGTTCGACTACTACGACGACGACGGCAGCAGCTACGACTACGAGCACGGCGCGTACTTCCTGCAGCCGCTGTCGGCGCAACGCCGCGGCAACGCGATCCAGCTGGAACTCGGCGCCGCCAGCGGCAGCTTCAAGCCGGCACTGCGTTTCTACCTGCTGAAGATCCACGGCGCCGCGGCCGCCAGCGTCGGCCAGCTGAAAGCCTTTGCCGACCCCGCCGCCCTGCAGCGCAGCGGCGGCGAAGGCTGGGCCCGCGGCCACGACCGCTACGGCGACGTCACCTACGTACGGGTGGCCGCAGCGCGTGCCGCGCAAATCACGATCGCCATGTAGGACCGGCCGGCGGCCCAAGGTTTCCTGAAAAGCGCAAGAACCCCCGGCGTTCCCATGCGGGCACGCCGGATCCACCCACCTGCGGAGGGATGTTCGATGGGCAATCAAGGCAACGCGAGACATGGCTCGAAATCCACCCTGGCGTGCGCGCTCGCTGCGGCGCTGGCGCTCTATGCATTACCGTCCCTCCATGAACAGGCGCGGGCCGCCAGCAACGACAACAACGTGGAATGGAGCGGCCTGTTCCACGATCAGGGCCCGCTCTACGACAACCACGTCGAGCCGACTTCTGCCCAGGCGGTCACGCTGACCCTGCGCACCTTCAAGGGCGACATCAGCAGCGCCAACATCAAGTACTACGACAGCGCGGACGGCGCGTTCCACTGGGTGGCGATGAGCTGGTCGGCGAACGACCCCACCGGCAACTTCGACTACTGGAAGGGCACCGTGCCGGCCAGCGCCTCGAAGAAGTACTACCGCTTCCAGATCAACGACGGCAGCGCCACCGCCTGGCTCAACGCCGCAGGCACCACTTCCGCCGAACCGTCCTCCGGCGACTTCTTCATCCTGCCCGGATTCACCACGCCGGCGTGGATGAAGAACGGCGTGATGTACCAGATTTTCCCGGACCGTTTCTACAACGGCAGCACCGCCAACGACGTGAGCAACGGCCAGTACACGTATGCGGGCTGCGCCACCGAGAAGCATGCCTGGGGGACGAGCGTGGTGGCCAACGTCAGCGGCTGCAACACCGCCGTATTCTTCGGCGGCGACCTGGCCGGCATCGACCAGAAGCTGGGCTACATCAAGAACACCGTGGGCGCCGACATCATCTATCTCAACCCGGTCTTCCTCTCGCCGAGCAACCACAAGTACGACACCGAGGACTACATGACGGTGGACCCGGCGTTCGGCAGCAACAGCACGCTGCAGACGCTGAGCGCCGACATCCACAGCACCAGCAACGGACCGAAGGGTTATCTGGTGCTCGATGGCGTGTTCAACCACACCGGCGACACCCACAAGTGGTTCGACCGCTACAACTGGTGGACCAGCATCACCGGCGCCTACGAGTCGCAGTCCAGTCCGACCTATGGCTACTACACCTTCCAGAGCTGGCCCAACACCTACTCGGCCTTCTTCGGCTTCTCCAGCATGCCCAAGCTGGACTACGGCGCCAGCGGCTCGGCGGTGCGCAACGCGATCTACGGCAGCGCCAGCTCGGTGGTGAAGACCTACCTGGCATCGCCCTATTCGATCGACGGCTGGCGCCTCGACGCGGCGCAGTACCTCGACGCCGGCGGCGGCAACGGCAGCGATACCGCCAACCACCAGATCATGGCCGAGCTGCGCAGCGCGGTGAAATCGGTCAACGCCAACGCGGACATCCTCGGCGAGTTCTGGGGCAATGCCGGCCCGTGGACCAGCGGCGGCGACCAGTGGGACGGCGCGATGAACTACGACGGCTTCACCCAGCCGGTGTCGGAGTGGATCACCGGCCAGGACTACAGCGGCAACGCGGCGAGCATTCCGGTCTCGCAGTTCGACAGCTGGCTGCACGGCACCCGCGCGAACTACCCGACCAACGTGCAGCAGGCGATGAGCAACTTCCTCAGCAGCCACGACATCACCCGCTTCGGCAACCGCGCCGGCGGCGACATCTGGAAGACCTACCTCGCGCTGTTCTTCCAGATGACCTACGTCGGCACGCCCACGATCTACTACGGCGACGAGTACGGCATGCAGGGAGGCGCCGACCCGGACAACCGGCGCACCTTCGACTGGACCATCGGCAGCATCACCAACAGCGCGGTGGCGCTCACGCAGAAGCTGACCACCATCCGCAACGCCTACCCGGCGCTGCGCACCGGCTCGTTCATGACCCTTCTCACCGACGACGCCAACAAGCTGTATGCCTACGGCCGCTTCGACGCCACCAACCGCATCGCGGTGGCGCTGAACAACGACAGCGTGTCGCACACGGTCACCGTGCCGGTGTGGCAGCTGAGCATGACCAACGGCAGCACGGTCACCGAGCTGATCTCGGGCACCCAGTACACCGTGCAGAACGGCCAGGTCAGTGTGGCGGTGAACGGCCACTACGGGGCGATCCTGGCGCAGTAGACCGGCTTCATGGCGGCGGGGCGGATTCGCTCCGCCGCCGCGAGACCGCTTTCGATCCCGCGGAATCCGGCGGCGGATGGCTGGACTCGGGTCCCCGACGTGTAGGAAACTCCATCGGGATGTAAACGTTTACATCCCGATGGTTGCAGGCCTCGCCCGGCCCGCTCCGGGCCGTCGAACAGGATCCCGCCATGACTTTTTCCGGACAGTTGCGAAGCCTGGCCCTGGCGGTCTGCACCGCCGCCCTGCTGTTCACCAGTACGGCCAGCGCCGCAGCGCCGGCAACCACCACCCGCCTGCATATCGACGCCAGCGCGCAGGGCACGCCCTTCCCGCATTTCTGGGAACAGATGCTCGGCTCCGGCCGTGCTTCGCTGGCACTGCGCGACGACTACCGCAAGGATCTGGACGCCGTGCACCAGGCCACCGGCGTCGGCTACATCCGCTTCCACGGCATCCTGGACCACGACGTGGGCCTGGTGCAGCGCGACGCGCAGGGGAAAATTTCCTACAACTTCTCCTACGTCGACCAGATCTACGACGGCCTGCTCGAGCACGGCTTCAAGCCGTTCATCGAGCTCGGCTTCATGCCGCCGGAGCTGACCTCCGACCCGGCCGCGCTGCAGGCGTTCTGGTACCGCCCGAACGTTGCGCCGCCGAAGGACTACGCCGAATGGGACGCGATGATCGGCGCGCTGGCGCGACACCTGGTCGAGCGCTACGGCATCGACGAAGTGGCCAGCTGGTACTTCGAGGTGTGGAACGAGCCGAACATCGGCTTCTGGGTCGGTAAGCCGGCGCAAGCCAGCTACTTCACCCTGTACGACCACACCGTGCGCGCGCTCAAGGCGGTGAGCCCGCGCATCCGCGTGGGCGGCCCGGCCACGGCACAGGCCGCGTGGGCCGCCGATTTCCTCGCGCACACGCACAAGAACAACGTGCCGGTCGATTTCGTCAGCACGCATGTCTACGGCGACGACACCGCCGACAACGTGTTCCACACCAGCGAAAAAATTCCGCGCGCCGACATGGTCTGCCGCGCGGTGGACAAGGTGCACAAGGAAATCGCCGCCTCGCCCTACCCACACATGCCGCTGATCTTCAGCGAATACAACGCCAGCTACGCCAACCTGCCCAACGTCACCGACACCGTGTTCATGGGCCCGTGGATCGCCAACACCATCCGCCTGTGCGCCGGCAAGGTCGAGGCGATGAGCTACTGGTCGTTCTCCGACGTGTTCGAGGAACAGGGCGTCGTGCGCAACCCGTTCTATGGCGGCTTCGGCCTGATCGCCGCCAACCGCATTCCCAAGCCCGCGTTCAACGCATTCGCCATGCTGCACAAGCTGGGTGACCAGCGCCTCGCGGTGAATTCCGATTCCGCCCTGGCCACCCGCCGCGACGACGGCAGCGTGGTCATCGCGCTGTGGAACTACGCCCCGCCCGTCGGCAACACCGCCAGCTACACGCCAGGCGAACCCGCCGGCACGCCGAAGCACTTCAGCATCGACGTGCGACACCTGCCTGCCGCTGCCCACGCCACCGTGTGGCGGCTGGACGCCGCCCACGGCAACGCCGTCGCCGCGTTCGATCGCATGGGCCGTCCCGACTCCCCCAGCCGCGAGCAGATCATGCAGCTGCGCGAAGCCGGCAAGCTGGCTGCGCCGGCATCGTCGAGCGTGCGCGACGGCCGGTTCGAGATCACCGTGCCGGTGCAGGGGTTGGTCGTGGTGGAGTTGCGTTGAGTCGGGCCCGCCGGCTCAACGCGAAACCCACGCTAACGGCTTGTCACATCCTCGCCTTCGCGGTGTCGAAGATTTTCCTCGCTTTCGCCGGCGCGTCGTCCACACCCGAAAATACGATCTGCACAAAGTCCTCGCCGCTGCGAATCCACAGTGACGTTCCGACGGATACCGCCTGGTCGCCGATGCCCGCGTAAGGGTCGTCTGCGCCCGGTTTGCCGTGGCCCATCGCGCCCGCCGCCCTCATCGCCGTCTCGGCTTCACCCCATTCGACCGAGAACTCGACGTAGGGGCTGGCCCCATCGGCCGGCTTGTAGATGCATTCGGTCTTGCCGGACGATTTGTGGCTTGGCTCGGCACCGACCACGGCGCTGCCTAGAATCGCGGACATTTCCTGCGGGGTGACCAGATCGCATGCCCGGGCATCTTCCCTGGGTGGTTTTCCCGGGACCGACACGGATGGTGGCGATACAGCAACCGCCGCCGGTGTCGCCTCGGCGGGACGTTTCGAACAGCCATCGAGGGCCGGGAGCGTCAGCAGCACGCCAGCGAAAACGAGACGGGTCAATTGCATGGGAGGCTCCAGTAGGATCGCGCCAAGACCGGGTCAGGGTGAGTTTCCGGCACTGCGGCGGGGCTGCCACCCGATCAGCCATTCGCCCCGACAAGCCTGTCCATCTTCCGCTGCACTTGCTCGCGGCACAATTGCTCGACCAGGGCACGGTGGTCCGGGAGGTCGTTCAACGCATGGCCGGCCATCTGCCGGATCATCGCGAACTCGCGCTGCGCCGCCTCCATCTGCGGGTAGGCGCTGCGCATCGGTTCGAGGTCGGTGCGGAACTCCATGCCGTACAGCACGTATTGCCAGCTGGCCGGCATGAACATCTCCAGGTCGGTGACGAAGTCCAGCCGGTGCGGCGGGCGATGGCGCCATAGCGCAAGTCTGTCCTGCAGGGTCTGCGGGATGCCGGCCGGGTCGGTGTTGTCGATCCAGAACGCGCTGTCACGGCGCTGCGTGAGGCAGTAGTGCATCTTGATGAAGTCGATGACGCGCTCGTAGCGCGCCACCATCATGTCGTTGAAGCGACGCGCGGTGCGTTCCATGTCGTCGACGTCGCCCGGCAACAGATGGGTGATCAGGTAGGCGGCCAGTTCGACCAGGGCAATGCCGGTGGATTCCAGCGGTTCGACGAAGCCGCCGGCCAGGCCCACCGCTACGCAATTCCGGCGCCAGTGCTCCGGCCGGTAACCGGTCTCAAACTTGATGTGCAGTGCCTCCAGGCCGGCCGCAGCGTCGCCCACGTAACCGCGGATCACTTCCTCCGCGCGGGTGGCGTCGGTGTGCCGCGACGAATAGACGTAGCCGATGCCACGCCGCTTCTGCAGGCCGATGTCCCAGATCCATCCGGCTTCCTGCGCGGTGGCGCGGGTGAACGGCAGGATCGGCGCGTCTGGGCGCGGATACGGCACCTGCAGCGCCACCGCACGATCGGCGAACAGCACGTCGCGCCGGCTGTGGAACGGCGACTGCATCGCGCCGCCGATCAGCGCGCCGCGCAGGCCGGTGCAATCCACGTAGAGGTCCGCGCTCAGTTCGCCGATTTCTCTGGTGACGATGCGCGCGATCGCGCCTGATCCGTCCAGTTCGGCCCGTTCCACCGTGGCCAGGTGACGCCTGACGCCCAGGCTCTGGCCATGCTCGGCCAGCACCGCGGCGAAGCAGGCCGCATCGAAGTGATAGGCGTGATTCATCGGTCCCTGGTAATCGGGATCGGTGGCGCGCTTCGGCGCCCGGCCGTGATCGATCAGGCGTTGCTGCATGGTCACCGCCTCGGCGAAGGCCATGCCGTCGGGAGCGCCGCCGAGCAGCCAGTACGGCAACAGCTCCGGGCTGCCGCTGCGCTGGCTGGGCAGGCTGAACGGGTGGAAGAAACGGTCCGGCCCCGGTTCGCCGGGCGGGCGCACCCAGTTCACGTACTGGATGCCCTGCTTGTACGTCGCGCTGGCGCCGACCAGGAAGCGGCGCTCGTCCAGGCCGATCGCGGCCAGCGTGCCGCGGATCGACGGAAACGTGGCCTCGCCCACGCCGAGCAAGCCGATGTTCGGCGATTCGACCAGTTCGACCCGGATGCTTTCCGGCGCCGCGGTATTCAACGCCTTGGCCAGATAACAGGCCGTCAGCCAGCCGGCTGTACCGCCGCCCACGACCAGAATCCTCTGAATGCGCGCCATGCCACTCCCCTCCCCGCTTGTTGCTGCGCAACAAGCCAATCGTCGAATTTCGCAGTAGGATCGCCCTCGATGACAGCGCTGTCATTTAATTTGACAGCGCTGTCATGCAAAGATTACCGCATGTCCACGACCACTGCATGTCCACGACAATTTGGGGAGAGGGTGAAATGAAATTACGCTACTCGGCTTTGTACGTCGCCATGACCGCCATATTTGCCTCGGGCGCCGTCTACGCTGCGGCACAGGACCCTGCCCCGAAAGACACGGCGGCCAGCAGGAAGGTGAAGGATCTGGACAGCGTCCAGGTCACCGCGACCAAACGCGAGACTCCGCTGCAGAAGACCCCGGTCGCGATCAGCGCGATCAGCGCCGACACGCTCGACAAGGAGCGGGTGATGACGGTGCAGGACATCACCAAGCTGGTACCGGGCTTCCAGGCCACGTCGCAAGGCGACCATGGCGTGGTCACCCTGACCATGCGCGGCATCGGCAACGACAGCGCCAAGACCGAGTATGCCGACCCGGAAGTGGCGATGTTCATCGACGGCGTGTATTCGCCGCGCCCGGAAGCGGCCGCCGGCCTGCTGCTGGACATCGAGAGCGTGGAAGTATTGCGCGGTCCGCAGGGCACGCTGTGGGGGCGCAACTCCACCGCCGGCGTGGTCAACTTCCAGACCGGCAAGCCGGACACCAGCGGCTTCTATGGCAATGCACAGATCGAGGCCGGCAACTACAGCCACGTCGGCACCCGCGCCACGGTGAACCTGCCGATCAGCAGCACCTTCGCGATGCGCGTGGCGATGGCGCAGGAGCAGCATGACGGCTACGTGGATTTCCAGAACCCGTCGCAGCAACTGCCCAGCGTGGCGCAACAGCAGGCGGCCTACCTGGCCAGCGGCGGCACGCTCGCCACATTCCAGCCGATCAACGCCAGCAACTACGTGACCGGCGGCGACAAGTACAACGCGCAGGACCAGTCGGCGGCGCGCGTCAGCGCGATGTGGCAGCCGAGCGACGCGTTCACCTGGAACCTGTCCTACGAATACTTCCGCGACCGCGGCACGCCCGGCATGAGCCTGATGCAGCAGCCGCGCGCAGGTCAGGATTTCTGGTCGGCCCTGATCGACACCGCGCCCTACCTGAAGCGCGACTCGCACACGGTGCGCAGCCGCATGGACTTCAACATCAACGACGCGATGACGCTGAGCTACGTCGCCGGCTTCAACCGCTTCTCCGGCAAGAGCAACTTCGACCAGGACAACGGCGCGCAGGTGCCGACCAGCTTCACCACCGGCGCGTCCTACCAGGCCGACCGCACCAACTTCTCCAACTACAAGAACTACAGCCACGAACTGGACCTGAAGTCGGCCGGCGACAACGCGGTGGACTGGATCCTCGGCGCCTACTACGCGGCGGAGGACAACAACATCCGCTTCGACATCCCGATCCTCAACGGCACCGCACAGGGCACCGTCGCCTGGCAGGGCTCGTTCATCCAGCCAAAGGAGACGGTGAACACCACCGCCTTCTTTGGCCAGGCCACCTGGCACATCACCGACGGCCTGCGTCTGACCGGTGGCGCGCGCTGGTCCAAGGACGAGAAGAAGAACGAAGGCGGCCGCGGCTGGGGCTGGGCGTACGACCCGACGGTGCCGCAGGTGCCGATCTCGCCGGACGTCGAACCGGGCAACGTGGGCTTCAACGTCTCCACCGTCAACGATGCGAAGTACGACAAGAGCAAGGTCACCTGGCTGGCGCGGCTGGATACCGACGTGGGCCAGCACGGCCTGCTGTATGCCAGCGTGTCCACCGGCTACAAGTCCGGCGGTACCCAGGACGCCGGCACGCTGTACGAACCGGAGACGCTGACCAACTACGAAGTCGGCTCGAAGTTCAGCTTCCTCGACGGCCACCTGACGTGGAACAGCGCGATCTACTACGAGCAGTTCAAGAACTTCCAGCTGGCCGCGCCGATCACCTACCCCGACGGCAACCGCGGGCTGGGCTTCTCCAACGTCAAGGGCACCACCAAGGTGATGGGCTTCGAATCGGAGCTGGCGCTGTCCAGCGAGAACGACCGCCTCAACCTGGTGTTCTCGGCGATCCCGAAGAAGGAACTGGGCACGCTCAAGTATGCCGGCAGCAATGACTACCAGGGCCTGCCCGCCTGCGACCCGGCGTCCGGCATCAGCGCCTGCATCGACGTCAGCGGCAACGACCTGCCGCATGCGCCGAACGCCTCGCTCACCGCGATCTACGAGCACGACTTCCGCCTGGCCAACGGCGGCCGGCTGACCCCGCGCATCTCCGCGCAGTACCAGAGCTCGCAATGGCTGAGCACGTTCAACCTGGGCGACGGCGACAAGCAGAAGGCGTACGGCCGCGGCGATATCTCGCTGCGCTACAACGAGCCGCAGGACCGCTGGTGGATCGGCGCCTACGTGCAGAACGTCAGCGACAGCAAGGTGCGCACCAGTGCCGGCCGTTTCGCCCTGCCCGACGGCAGCTTCGCCTACACCTCGCAATACCTGCCGCCGCGCACTTACGGCGTCAACGTCGGCGTGTGGTTCTAGGTTTCACCCTTCCCCCCTGGCGACCGATCCTCCCCTGTCGCCACTGGATGCCCCGGCAACGGGGCATCCTTTTTTTTGCGGGACATGGCGCAGGCGACAATCCGGAACGCACACCCGGACCGGAGATCCGTCCGTCCCAGCACAGGTCAGCCGGACCCCGCGCCGGCACGCGAGGCGGCGTCGGCAAAGACGATGGCATTCATCGGTCGATCCCGGCCGCGCAGCGTCCGGGTCGGAGCCACCGTGTGGCGGGTGGCCTAGTGCGCGCGGCAGTCCAGCGTCCGGTCCGCCACCGTGCCCAGCGAGACGTCGGTGACGGCGATGCGTTCGCCCGGGCCGCTGGTCCATTCGAACGGCCGGTCCAGCTTGCTCATGTCGGCGCCGGCGTCGCGGAAACATTTCAACGGCACGCCCACGCGCAGCCACTGCCCGCGCGGCAGTACAGCCAACTGCTTGCCGATCGGCACCGCGGCGCCGCAACCGCTGCCGCAGGCGACGCCGACCGTGGCGCCTTGCGCCGATACCGCGTCGATACGCAGCGTGGTCACGAGCATCACGTCGCCATTGGTCTCGCGCTCCACATCCAGCGGCGCCGGCGCCACCAGCGCGGCGTGCGCGGTGCCGCGGCCCGACCAGTCCAGGCTGCGCGCGTCCTCCTGCGCCTTGTAGTCGAGCGCGGCGATGCGCAGGCTGCCATCCGTCGTCGCGGCGGGCGTGGCGGTGACGTTGGCGGCCGCGCCGTTGGCGCCGGTCAGGCGCAGCGCGAAACCCTGCGCCGGCTTGCCATGGGTGAAGTAGACGCCGGCCCGCGCGCTGCTCAGTTCGATCCCGGCATCCTCGGACAGCGGGCCGGTATCGCCGCGATCGGCATAGGTCAGGCCGAAGCCGTAGGGAAACTGCGGCTGCTCGCCACGCGCGGCCGCGGCGACCGGAATCTGCACCGCCGTGCGCGGCCACGCATATGCCAGCTTGCCGTGGAAGTCATGCGCGACGCGGCCGTCGCGCGTGCGCAGCAACACGTCGGCGATGCCCTCGCCTTCGCTGCCGGGCAGCCACGCCACCACGAACGCATCCGATGCATTGATCTCGCGGTTCATCCATAGCGGACGCCCGGTGAGGAACACCGCCACCACCGGCACGCCCTGCGCGTGCAGGCGGCGCAGCAGGTCGAGGTCGTGATCGTTGCCGGGCCGGTACGCGAGGTTCGGCAGGTCGCCCTGGAATTCGGCATAAGGGTCTTCGCCGAACACCACGATGGCGACGTCGGGTTTCTGCTTGTAGCTGCCGTCGACCGACAGCTCCGCGGTGCCGCCGGCCGCCTTCACCTGCGCCTGGATACCGGCAAAGATCGAGGTCGCGCCCGGGAAATTCGCGTTGGTCAGGCCGGTGCCCTGCCAGGTCAGCGTCCAGCCGCCGTTCTGCTTGGAGATGTTGTCGGCGCCGTCGCCGGCGACCAGTACGTGCTTGCGCGGATCGATCGGCAGTACGCCGTCGTTCTTCAGCAACACCAGCGACTCGCGCACGGCCCGGCGCGCCAGCGCGCGATGCGCGGGACTGCCGACCACCTGCGCCGACTTGATCACCAAGGGGTTGGCCGACGGCAGTCCGGCCTCGAACATGCCCAGGCGCAGCTTCACGCGCAGGATGCGGCTCACCGCGTCGTCGACGCGGGCCATCGGGATCACCCCGGACTTCACCTCGGCCAGGGTGTTCTTGTACAGGCCCTTCCAGGAATCGGGCGCCTCCAGCATGTCCAGCCCGGCGTTGTACGCCACCGGGCAATCCTCGTTGGTGCAGCCGGGCACCTGGCCGTGCGCGTTCCAGTCGCCCAGCACGATGCCGCCGAAGTCCATGCGGCCCTTCAGCACGTCGGTGATCAGCGCCTTGTTGCCGGCCATCTTCACCCCGTTCCAGCTGGAGAACGAGACCATCACCACCTGTACGCCGGCCTCGATCGCCGGCGGATAACCGGCCGCGTGCACGTCGCGCAGCACCGCTTCGCTGACTTCGGCGTCGCCCTGGTCCTTGCCGTCGCGGGTGCCGCCATCGCCGACGAAATGCTTGGCCGTGGCGATCACGTGGTCGGCATCCAGATAGTGCGGCGTACCGAGCCTGCCTTCCAGGCCCTCGACCACGGCGCTGGCGTATTGCGCCACCAGCGCCGGGTTCTGCGAATAGCCCTCGTAGGCGCGCCCCCAGCGGCCATCCTGCGGCACCGTGAGGGTGGGCGCGAAGGTCCAGTTGATGCCGCTGGCGCGCAGTTCCCGCGCGGTGACCTCGCCGATCGCGTGGATCAGCTGCGGATCGCGGGTGGCGCCCAGGCCCACGTTCTGCGGGAACAAGGTGCTGCCGACCAGGTTGTTGTGGCCGTGCACCGCGTCGATGCCGAACAGCACCGGGATCGCCAGGCGCCCGCCCGAGGTGTCCATCGACGCGCGGTAGAACGCATCGGAAAGTTTCTGCCACTGCGCGGCCGTGCCGTATTGCTGGCCGTCCGGCCCGGAATTGCCGCCGGCCAGGATCGAGCCGAGACGATACGTGCGCACGTCATCCGGGGTCACGTACTTGATGTCGGCCTGGATCATCTGGCCGACCTTGTCCTCCACCGACATCTTCGCCAGCAGCGCCCTGACCCTGGCCTCGAGCGCGGGATCCGGCGGCAGCGGCCAGCGGCCCTGCGGCCACGATGCGGGGTGGACCGTGGCGGCGGTGTCCGCGGCCAGCACGAAATGAATGGGCATGATCAGCGCGCCAGCGAGGGATGCGGTCAGGAAAATGCGACGCAGGAACAGGGGCGATGGGGACGACAAGGGCACAGCATGGCTCCAGGCTGGCGCACCGGCGGCACGCGTCGAAACCGCATACTGACAGGAATGACAGCGCTGTCAATTTGCTGCGCAACATGGCCGCGATCCGCGAGCGGTGGTTGTAGGGCGGGCGCTGCCCGCCGGCTCGCCGATGCGCCACCGGCAGGAGCGGCGGACATTGCCCGCCCTACGAAGCGAGGCGTCGCGCACGACCGAAGGAAGTCCCACGTGGACGGATGCGCTCTTGCAGGAACTCAGGGAGCGCGGGCGGTGGAGCCGCGGATCTGCAGGGCGAACGGCACCTGCACCAGTTCACCGGGCCCGCGGCCGCGCAGCACGCCCAGCAGTTGCTGGGCGGCGATCCGGCCCATCTCGCGGCTGGGTTGCTGGATGGTGGTGAGCGCGGGCCACAACTGGCGCGCCAACGGGGTATCGTCGAAGCCGCAGACGGAAAGGTCGTGCGGCACCTTCAGCCCATACTCGCCGGCCGCCCACATCACGCCGGTGGCCATGTCGTCGTTGGCGGCGAACACGGCGGTGGGTCGCTGCTGCAGCGCGAACAGTTCGCGCGCGGCGGTGACGCCGGAGCCGAACGTAAACGCGCCCTGCACCACCAGTGCCGGGTCCTCGGGCAGGCCCGCGGCAGCCATCGCCTCGCGATAGCCGGCCAGGCGCCAGCGGCTGGCGCCGTGGTCGGCGATGCCGACGACATGGGCGATGCGCCGATGGCCCAGTGCCAGCAGGTGCTCCACGATCGCCCGCGCGGCCGCCTGCTCGTCCATGCTCACGCCGATGCCGCTGCCGCTTTGCGGCGACACGCTGGCATACGGCACGTCGCGTTCGCGCAGGCGTTTCAGCAGCGGCGCGTAGTCGGTGATCGGCGGCGTCAGCACCACGCCGTCGGGGTGGTGGTCGGAAATCAGCGCATCGAGGCGGCGGATGAAGTCGTCGCTGCGCATGCGCAGCGGGCGCACCATCATGCTGTAGCGATGCGCATCGCAGGCCTCGAGCACGCCGTCCTGGATCTCGGCGAGGTAGGTCGAGGCGGGGTTGTCGTTGTTGTCGTACAGCATCGCCACCAGGAACGAGCGGTTGCCGGCCAGGCTGCGCGCCGACGGGTGCGGGCGGTAATCCATCGCCTCCATCGCGGCGCGCACGCGCTTGCGCGTGGCGTCGCTCACGTTGGCCTCGTCGTTGAGCACACGGGACACCGTCTTGGGCGATACGCTCGCTGCGCGCGCCACATCTTCGAGGCGTACCCGCATGGAATTTCCCGTTGTCGTTGCTGGTGTCGATCGACTATGCCGCCATCGCCCTGCGCTTTACAAGAACCGACCCGGCGCGGAAGGCGCGGCGAACGGCGCCGCGCGCCGCCGGCCGCCATGAATACGTATGCAACCACTGGTTGCTGCATTGCGACGCTACCTACCATGCAGGGCTCATCCCCACGCCGGCTGGTGGCCGATGTTGCGACCGCAACATGCGGGACATGCCGCACCGTGACATAACAGCTGCCGGAGGGCTCACGTCGATGACCAGCACGATCCGCATCCCGCTTCACCGGACCCGCCCATGCTGAGCCTGCTGCTGACCGCGGCGATGGCCGCCAGCGCGGGCGCACCGGCCTGGCACGACGGGCTGGACTGGCATGGCGTGCACGTCGCCATCAGCCGCGACGCGCAGCACAACTACACGCTGGCGTGGCCGTACGGCGAGCGCGTGATCGCCGCGCAGCCACTGCGCACCGAGACCGCCAGCGCATTATTCGACGGCCTGTTCGCGATGGCGCAGGACGACCTGGCGCTGGATTCGGTCAGCGCGATCCGCGACGGCGCGTTCGACCACGGCCAGCCGATTCCCTGCCAGTGCTTCGTGACCGGCCTGAAGTGGCCGTACGTCTGGACGCGCGACCTGTCCTACGCGATCGACCTGGGCCTGTGGCGTTTCGACCCGGCGCGCTCGCGCAACGGGTTGAAGTTCAAGCTGTCCGACGTGCGCGTTCCGTCCGCGCCGCAGGGTTCGGCTCCAAAACGACTTTATCCGATGCAGGACACCGGCTCCGGCGGCAGCTGGCCGATCAGCACCGATCGCGTGGTTTGGTTCCTCGGCGCGCGCCACCTGCTCGGGGACAAGGCCTTTGCCGGCGACGTCGACAAGGCGCTCGGCGCCACCCTGGCGCAGGATCGCCAGTACGCGTTCGACACCACGTTCGGCCTGTACCGCGGCGAGACCTCGTTCCTCGACTGGCGCGAGCAGAGCTACCCGGCGTGGACGGCGGACGAGGTGACCTTCATCGCGCAGTCCTACGCGCTGTCCACCAACGTGCTGCACTACCAGGCGCTGCAACTGGCCGCCACGCTGGCCGACGGGCGGCACGACGCGAAGACGGCGGCCGGCTACCGCAGCCAGGCCGCCGCGCTGAAGAGCGCGATCAACGCGCATTTCTGGCGCGCCGACCGCGGCATGTACATGAGCTACATCGGCGGCGACGGCACACCTTACGATACCTACGACCTGCTCGGCATCGCGCTGGCGATCGACAGCGGCGTGGCCGACGGCGAACGCGCGCGGCAGGCGCTGGCGAACTACCCGACCTGGCCCGCGGGCAGCCCGGTGATCTGGCCCGAGCGTTCCGACCAGCCGATCTACCACAACCGCGCGATCTGGCCGTTCGTCAGCGCGTATGCGTTGCGCGCCGCACGCAAGACGGAGCAGCCCGCGCGCATCGCGCACGAGATCGCATCGGTGATGCGCGGCGCGGCGCTGTACGGTTCCAACATGGAAAACTACGAGCTGCTTACCCAGGGCCAGCATGTGGACGAAGGCAAGCTCAGCGGCCCGGTGGTGAATTCGCCGCGCCAGCTGTGGTCGGTGGCAGCCTATTTCGCGGTGGTCACCGAAGGCGTGTTCGGTCTCGGCGAAGACGGCCGGGTGGAACCGAAGCTGCCCACCTCGCTGGTGCCGATGCTGTTCGGCCAGCGCCGCGCGATCACGCTCGACCTGCGCGACCGCCGGATCACCCTGCAGCTTCCGGAAAAATACACCGGCAACCTGCTCGTCGCCGACCGCACCAGCACACGCGGCACGGCCACCACGGTAACGCTCAAGGCGGTACAGGTGCCGGACGCGCCGCTGCGCACCGATGCGCCGCTGTACGCGCCGGTCGCGCCTGCCGCGCCGCTGCTGCGTGCCGATGGCGACGGCTGGAAGATCACGACGGACGGCAACGTGCGGCTCTACCTCAACGGCCAGGTCCACGGCAGCGTCGACGGTGACGGCCATCTCGCGCGGCAACCCGGCCTCGCCTGCCTCAGCGCCACGCGCGTGGATGCGCACGGCCTGGAGTCGCTGCACAGTCCCGCCACCTGCGTGGGCGAGGTGGCGAAGGTCGCCGGGAAGTGGCCGCGCACGTGGACCGCATCGGCCAGCGGCAGTTATCGCGTCGCGCTCGACTACGCGAACGGCCACGGCCCGATCAACACCGGCATCACCGCCGCAGTGAAGATGCTGGTGATCCGCTGCGCGGGCAGCGACGAGCAGCGCCTGCCGATCGTGATGCCGCACAGCGTGCGCACGCAGCCATCCACCTGGGGCCGCTTCGACGCCAGGGCGGGCGCCACCTGCCGGTTCACGCTCGAGGACGGCTTCAATATGAGCTACCTCGGCCACTTCGCCCACTACACCGGCGGCAGCGGCGGCAGCGACAGCGCCCTGAACCAGGCCGACGTGCACGCCCTGCTGATCGCCCCGCTCGCCACCGGCCACGCCACCCCATGAAGGACAGCACCCTCTTGAACAACAAACCGGCGCTGTCGTTCTGGCAGATATGGAACATGTGCTTCGGCTTCCTCGGCCTGCAG